>VFQS010000403.1_pt1 | contig 50238 bp, 54 predicted proteins | sample 3512361 | NCBI WGS metagenome assembly VFQS01 (sample SAMN10412375, study PRJNA504923) | tailings metagenome | isolation source: Relicate 1 Philex TSF3 active mining | place: Philippines | reverse complement strand
CGAGAAACACTTGCAATGTTTCTGAGGTGGGTTCGATTCCCACTGGCTCCACTATTAAATAAACTCATGGCACATCCAAATTTACACGCAAAAAGTTCCGCAAAAAAGTTCGGTGGAAAACCTGAAGATTATATTCATCTACATGAGTGGATGGATGAAACCAAAGGTTGGTTGGGTGATTCTTTACATAGAATGTTTCGACACCACAGTGAAGGTATATTTGAAATGGAGAAAAGATTTGGTACCGAATTCTTGAATAGTGATGGAAAAATAGTTTACACTCGTTATGTTGGTGAACAGCACGTTAGAGAAGATTGTAATAACTATGTCCCATCTGCCAAAGAATGGATTATAAATATTTCAGAAAATAAACGACCTCAGTGGATGTTGAGGACAATGAACATAGAAGACTGATATTTAATAATATGAAAGGAATATTAACACCAGAAGAAAAAAAATATCTAAGAAGAGTCTCAAACTATTTGAATTCTTTAGGTTTGAAAAGAGGATATGTCGACATTGAGATGGAACAAGATGACGATAAAATTAATTCAAAAGATGTTAATTGGAATCACGTAACTAGATTTGACAACAGTTATACTGCAGACATACCAGAAGGATTGAAACCTATCTTAAAAAAAGTTCTTGAATATGCCGATTCGTTAGACAATCTAAATAATGATATTGACATTGATTATATTAGTAATCAAAGGGCATCAATTGGCATAGACACAGAAGAGAAAGTAATTTCTGTAACACATGAACTTTATTATTATGGTAGGGACAATGGTCATCTGGTTGAATTTGATTCTGATGAAGACAAAGAAAGATTTGATAGATGGATGGAAAATGACATGTCTGAAATTGAAATTCCAAATGATGGTATATTAACATTACCATATAATGGTGGAGGTGACTCAGGTTATATTGAAAGTTCATTCGACCCAACTGGCGATGCAGTACCCGCTGAAATAGAAAATTGGTGTTACAGAGAGCTTGAAAATGCTTTTGGAGGGTGGGAAATCAATGAAGGTTCTGATGGTGTTTTTACATTCAACTTTAACGATTCGACAGTGACTTTAGAACACACCTACAATACTGAAGAAAATCAGACCGATACAATTTATGAAGAAAGTTTTGCTGAGTAACTTGTATCTTTCCAAAAAATCAATTATATTTGTACCATAGTTCTTTGAAATAATAAATGCTCGGGTGGTGGAATAGGTAGACACGAGGGACTTGATTCTTTTTTGTATTCTGAATATATTTATATATATGAATAATAAGTATACAAAAGAAAATTTAGAACTGATAGTGAAGGAATCAGGTTCAATAAGACAAGTTTTACAAAAACTAGGACTAAAAGAAGCTGGAGGAAACTATGAAAACATCAAGACAAGGATTAAACAATTTGAGATTGATACCTCACATTTTCACGGTATGTTGTGGAATAAAGGTAAACAATGGTCTAAACAAAAAGATATCTCAAATAAGTTAATCGAACACTCAACATACTCAAGTGGGTTACCGTTGTCTACTTTTAAATTGAAAAATCAATTATTAAAGTTAGGATATAAAGAACACATTTGTGAAATATGTAAAGGTCTTGAATGGTTAGGTGAAAAAATTCCTTTAGAACTCCATCATGTAAATGGGAATAGATTTGACAATAGGATTGAAAATATACAATTACTTTGTCCTAATTGTCACTCATTTACTGATAACTATCGAGGAAAAAATATGAGTGCCAGAGGGGAAACCCTTTGAGTAGAACTCCGTAAATTCGGTGAACCCTTTAAAATGGGAATACCGAGCCAAGCTTCAATAATGAAGAAGGTGTAGAGACTAGACACGGAGAACCTACGTCAGAAATGATATGGTTAAGGTATAGTCCAGACTACAAACAACTTTAAGTTGGTGGTGAAAACCATAGTGGTAAGAAAATCCCTTGGACAGTGATGTTCGTGCGGGTTCGATTCCCGCCCCGAGTACTAAATTTGGCTCCATAGTTAAATGGATATAACGAATCTCTTCTAAAGATTAGTTCCTAGTTCGATTCTAGGTGGGGCTACTAAATATATCATATCTTCAGGTACCCGAACAGCGGTGAGTAGGGTTAAATTAGATACGATTTCTCGGTGCTGGAAGTAGAATGCCCGTCTGATGTGATATATATGCCTTGGTGGTGGAATGGTAGACACGCTAGTCTTAGGAACTAGTGTCTTATGACGTGAGGGTTCGAGTCCCTCCTGAGGTACTAAACATTTAAAGGTTCCCATATATTTATAATAAAAGAAAAATTATGGCAACACTTAGTTTTACAATAGCATATTCAACAACACTTGAGGGTGTTTTAGAATTAACTCCATCAACAACAGTTTACGCTGAAGATTTAGGATTGTGTCAACCTTGTGTTGATGTGGTTGGTAATTGTTGGGCGTGTTTACAAACAACACAACAAGTATTTTCTGATTCTGGTTTAACGGCACCTGTAATTGATGGGTATTATAAAGTTTCTTATAATGAGGAAAATCCAAATGCAGTTTGGAAAATCGTTGGTGGATTTCCACAAGGTGAAGAATTTTTTAATTAATATTTGACAAAATATAAACTTTTACTATAATTGAGTATAATTATAAAACAATGAGAGCAACAATGGTCCATATATCGTCGTTTAAGCAACAAGAGATTTGTAGCTGGTATCGCTATGTGGAAAATTGTAGTTCGGAAAATGTGGTAAAATAACAAGTTAGAAATAACAAATAAGGTTAAACCCCGAACTTCAAAAAAAGTTTGGGGTTTTTTTTTACCCGATGGTGCAAGTTTAGAAAAAAGTTTTTATCTTTGTACCATCAAACAGAATGAGAATGTTCTTTGACATGTTGGAAACCAAAATAGTCCTTTAACTCAGTGGTAGAGTTCTTGCCTTACATGCAAGCGGTCGTAGGTTCGAATCCTACAGGGACTACAAAAAAAGATTTGGTAGATTTAAAAATTCTACTTATCTTTGTACAAGAATTCAGGAATAACCGTAAAAATGTACCTGAAGTGAGGATACCAAAGAGTATCACACCAAACGGTTGGGAGTTTCTGAATTATGTTCTTTGAAAAAAAAGTTACTTCAGAGAGGTGCAAGATTCATAGACTGAGCGTCTTCCTAGTTGCGTAATGAATCCGTAATGGTGGTCCGCAAGACCATTAACCCCAAGAGTAAAAGGACGTGAGGGGTTGAGTAACTTAATGATATTGATAGTGGTTTTCCCCACTCAACGGATGTCGACAATCCAGAGTGGAATCGGAATTCATCACCGTTTCTGCCGAGGCCTCGTAAAACTACGATTAAGCAGTTAAGATTGGAGCGAGATGGGTACTCCAACACTATCGACAATATTGTGTTGTTCCCTTGAGAAAGGAAGACTGAACAGACGCTACGTATGAAACTGATTACATTAAAAGTAATGTCAATCGTTTGATTGGGGGTAAAACAGTACAGACAACACAGAGGTCCTCAACCTCACATTTGGTGTGATAGCTCAGTAGGTAGAGCAGTAGACTGAAAATCTACGTGCCGCAAGTTCGATTCTTGCTCATACCACGGAGTCCTGAAATAACAGGAAACCCCCACTCCCATATGGCAGCCAGTCCATTAACCTGGTGAAGTGGGGTAGATAGTCAAGTGGACGTAATGCGGGATGGTACCCAAGTCCGAAAAACACTACTGTCCATAACCCTTTGGACGAGAGAAGTTATAAGGTTGTCTAATCCGTCTTGAACGGTATTCGGTTCGAGTCCGACCTTGACTACAAACAGGTTTTGATTGAGGAGGTCTAACCAACGGAATCATGACGTAACCTAAGTGAAATTGATATAAACTGGCCGAGGTGGTTCTTGGAGAAGTGTTGATAAAGTAACTAAAAACATTTAGTCAGGTGGCGTGTTGGCAGACGCACCAAGTCCGAGACACCGAGTGTGGAGTAGGCATCCAAATGGGAGATAGCAGGTTCGATTCCTGTCCTGACTACGAGAGTTAGCTATGATTCTTTGGTAGTTCTTAGATAGTAGACTATGCGTGAGGTGGTTTTGATAACTTTCCACCAGCAGTGTCCAAAACTAAAATGTTATTGCAGGTTTAATAACGGGGTAAGGGAAAGTCTAACTAACTAGTACCTTACTACCTACTGTAAAAAAATAGTCAGGTGGCGGAATTGGTAAACGCGAGGGACACCAGCCCTTGGGGATGTTCTAGACCTCAGTAATGACCCCCTGTACAGGTTCAAATCCTGTCCTGACTACAAAATAAATTTTGGCAGTTTAAAAAATTGTTGTATCTTTGACCTATGAAAACGAGAGAGAAACTTTATAAGAATGTGAACGGGGAATACCTGTATTTGTTTAACTGGGTTGAGGGAGGATTCAACGATGTTTGGGCTCCGAACAAAAGAGAGGCATATCGCCGAGTGGTGAATGACCGTAAAGAGTGGGAAGCACAAAATCCAAAATACTCTAAATTACGACCTGACTACAAATCGATGCGTCGATGTACTTACTCCGAGTATGAAGCTCAAAACCGAATGGGTTGGATGATGAGTATATAAAATATTGTTGGTGGAAAAAGCGTAGGTTGATAAGCGTGGAGAGACGTGACGCAAGGGTACACACTAAGGACAGGTAGACATTCTTAATTGTATTGTCGTAATTCCCGACTCTCTAATGGTGTGTGAAGTCGTGAGACGGGATTCCTGATAAAGTCAACCACTACCAACACACATGGTGGCTATAGCTCAGTAGGCAGAGCACTTGATTGTGGTTCAAGGTGTCATGGGTTCGATTCCCATTAGTTACCCAAAATACGGAGAGATGGCAGAGTGGTTGATTGCGTCAGTCTTGAAAACTGAATTACTCGAAAGGGTAACGGGGGTTCGAACCCCTCTCTCTCCGCCAAGTAAAGAGAACCGTGAGTCCGCGGATGGAAACAACTACAGGACGAGCATACGTCATACTTTACTTTAAGACCCCACGATTAACAGAAATATCCGACTGTTATGGTGTGTGAACCTGACTTGAAGGCTTCAAGGCTATGGGGGAGGCTACACAGGTTATATTAGGATTCCCCATTATGGATTAAGGGGGTGAGGGGCTTTAATTAGTCGTAATACAATCCACAAGTTGTAGAAATACTGGACAATTCTACAATATACACTCAGCTTCCGAGTGAGACCCACCACGTAACTTTGGGGGTAGGGTGAAGATGTCCTGAGGAAATGGTGAAAAGAGTACCTGTGTAGAAGCCGTAAGGTGGATGGGTATGACGACAGACGGACCAAAGTACAAGAGACCCACCGTGGATGGTTACTATGGGCTAACGAATCTTAGTCGTATCGGTGTGGGATACTATGTCGCCAACTAATTAAAATTTGAAAGGTTCTCCCAAAATGGCGTGGGGGTGATTCAGAACCTTTTATTTATGGTCGGTTCATCTAGGGGTCAGGATTCAAGGTTTTCATCCTTGCCACACGGGTTCGAATCCCGTACCGACTACGAAGTTGTTAAAAAAAGGAGGCATCTGGACCGTTTACTTCGGTAATGTGATTGTCCTTTGGCGGAAGGGGCTCGACTCCCATTAACAACTTTATTTAGTCAGGTTTGGTACAAGGTCGGTTCGAGTCCGATGGAAGGCATGGTGTGGGTAGCTCCCTATAGAGAGGTTCAATTCCTCTCCTGACTACACGGAAAGGGGTTTTGGGGTTTTACCTCTATCAATAGATAAGTAAAATCCTGCCCCTACGAAACGTTTCGGTTCATCACCGAATAGTATGTCCAATACGATGAGAAATGAGTTGATTACTCATATGGAACGTCCCGATAGAGACAGGGTCTATCCGGTTTGACTAACCGCGGGGAAGAGCAAAGGGAGTTAAAGAACAACGTACTCTCGTAGTCAATTTATTGTCACGTAACTCAGCGGTAGAGTTCTTCTCTGATACGGAAGCGGTCGTAGGTTCAAATCCTACCGTGACAACTACAGGTCTTCGTAGCTCAGCAGGTTTAGAGCACTTCACTTTTAATGAAGGGGTCATGGGTTCGATTCCCGTCGGGGACACATAATAAGGTCGGTTGGTCGAGTGGTTTAGGCGGTAGTCTGCAAAACTATCTACACAGGTTCGATTCCTGTACTGACCTCAATATACACGTCTGTAGTTCAGTTGGTAGAGCACTGGTCTCCAAAACCAGTTGTCGGTGGTTCGAGCCCATCCAGGCGTGCAAAGGTTGATTGGGGAATGATGATATGAAATACCTGACAGTGGTGGGAAGTTAATATCATCGGAGTTTGAACTGTCAGAGTAACGCCAATCGTAAAAACAGATGTCCACCGAACCATCTTCTGTTTTCCTAAATTGGGAGTGTCGCATAGCGGCAATTGCAGTGGACTGTAAATCCACCCTCATTAGAGTTCATAGGTTCGAGTCCTATCACTCCCACTTAAATTGTCCTGTGGTGTAATTGGCAACACGTCTGGTTTTGGTCCAGAAGAGTATAGGTTCGAGACCTGTCGGGACAACTATGGTTTTGTGGTGTAACGGAGAGCACATGAAGCTACGGACTTCAGAGCGAGGGTTCGAATCCTTCCAAAACCACAACATGGTGATGTAGCTCAGTGGTAGAGCACTTCTTTCATACGGAAGTTGTCGGTGGTTCGATACCACCCATCGCCACATCTTGGAATGTAGCTCAGTTGGTAAGAGCCGTTGTCTTATACACAACAGGTCGTGGGTTCAACTCCCACCATTCCGACAATTACCAATTAAATAAATGGTGATAGTGAGGTTTAAACATTGGGAATATTGAATCTTCTTGAGTTATTTCAACAACACCTATTCCCAAGAAAGACCCATCAACAGATTCATATTGGTCGGTAAACTCATAAGTATTTTTATGGTTTTTTTTAATTTCTTCCCAAACAATTTTATTACCTTTCGTTGCATCATTTACTATGTCGTGAAAAATAATGTATTTTGCCCCCATAATTAGAGATGAGTGATAATCGTTTTTAACACAATTATATGAATGACATCCATCAATAAAAACCATGTCAAATTGAACGTCAGGTTTTAATGAGTCGTGACCACTTAATGTTGTGTAAAGATATGGACTGTGGGAATCAATTTGATGGTAATAAAAACGTCTACCGTCAAATTTGTTTTGGTATGTGTCAAGTATTTCTGATGGTGGTATAATATCTAAAGCGTGTGAAATTAAATAAGGGTTATATCTTTTAAGTAATTCATTTATGATGATAAATGTTCCACCCCACCTACAACCAATCTCAAGATACGAATCAATTTTTTTATCTTTTAAAAATGTAAGGAACTTACTGAATTGATTTGGGTATTGCCAAAACTTAATACCCCATCCATAATAAGATTCAAATTCTTTTGGCATCTCATCAAGATATTCATTATTCATACCAAAAGTTGGAAGTATACGTTCTATATCTTGTTGAGTTGCGGATTTGAAATCAAAATCTTTAACTGATTGGATTGATTCTATAATTGACTTCATAAGTTAATAATAGTATTTTTTATTTTAAATTAAACACTTCGGAAGGTTACCCAAGTTGGTGAAGGGGTCAGTTTGCTAAACTGATAGGTCGAGTAATCGGCGCGAGGGTTCGAGCCCCTCACCTTCCGCAAAAATTAATAAAAAATTTTTTAAGAATTTGACTAATCTTGGTTTCCAACTTATATTTATAACACATTAGAACATATGAAAAACTCAATTTTAATTCTTTTCACAATCGTAGCATTGGCCTCTTGTGGACACGAAACAAGCGAAAGCAAAACAGATTCAACAGTAGTTGTAGATTCAACATTAACTGATTCATTGTCTTCAGATTCTATGGAATCTGTTGTTGACAGTGTCGGAGCTGTTGTAAAGTAATTAAAATTAATTACCAACAAAAAACCCACTTTTCAGTGGGTTTTTTTTGTTATAATAAACCTTTAATTCTTTTAATATTTTCATTTAGTTTTTCATCGTCTTTATCACTTAGGGATTTTTTTAAATTTCGATAACCTCTAACAAGTAATTTAGCATATTCACCTTTTGGTTCTCTTTTTGAATCAGTATTTGTTTTTTCTTTAGGTGGATTTTTTTTGTCTTTAGATGTAAAAATGCTACCGTAACTACTACTACTACTTTTTTTAGTATTATCATCACTTGCAACATCAATTTTTTCTTTATGTTTCTTTTCAGAATATAGTTTAACAGTTACGTTTGAGTTTGTTTTACCTAATACGGTACCAACCCCAATTTTTTGACCATTATTGACTGAAGGATTTGAAATCCCGCAATATTCTAAATAACCGCCATCAAATTCAATTATAATTCGGTTCATACAAGAACTATTAAGTGGAATGTCTACAATTCTACCTGATACGGGACTTTTTATCTTTTCATTTGAATTTCTTGGTATTAAAACATTACCTCCTTTTGTCTGAATATTTTTACCAAATGAAGATTTGGCGAAAGACTCTTTAATACCTATTGCACCTAATAAAGTTGAACCAACTCTTTTTGCAAACTCTTTGGCTCCTCCCCCTTCAGTATCAGTTGTTGTTGCGGTGGATGTGCCTGTCGTTGAAGTAGTCGTTGTGTCCGTAGTAGTAGTTGTTGTAGGTGCTTCGGAAGATACCCCACTATTATTTGAAACATGTAAATGGTTAAAGTGGTTTCCACCTGTATTTGTTTGCCATAATACTGCCTTTGGATTACCTGATTCAATATTTAATGTGTACCCCATAGACACTAGTGCGTCCTTCAATTTATTACCCAATTCTCTGAATTGTGCGTTTCCATTATCAGGACCTGTAGCACCACCAGCACCAATACCATTAAGTATTGCTATATCTACGCCAGTACCGTTCATGTGTCGACTAACATTTTTACTTCCTGAAACGTTTTTTGCGTGTCCTGTTCTTGCGGTAGTTATTGTTGCAGTAATACCGGCAGCCTTTGCGGCGGCATTTAAATCATCAAGTAAAGGTTTGTTTACCTCGTCATTCTGAGTACCATCCATATCGTATTTTAAATTACTATAACCAGTATTACTTAATTTAACTAACGATGATTCATGTACGAGTTTTTTATTCTCACTTATGATATCATAACTTGATAGTATATCTTCTATTAATTTTTTTTGGATACTCATGTTTATAAATACTTTAGTAAATAAAAAAACCGACTACTTGTCGGTTCTTTTAGTGTAGGTTAATCTCCTAATTTCAGTATTTTGGGTTTTCGTTTCTTGAATTTCAGGTGTTGTCTTTTTTATAAAAATAGATTTTATAAACTCAATAATTTTTTTAAATGTTTTCATATTTTTCAGATGGGATTATTATCCACATAAATAAGTATGTGATAATAATGGGAAATGATGTAAAGATTAATGCGAGAAATGCAATTCTCACAATTGATTCGTCGATTTCAAAATAATTTGCTAATCCTTTACACACACCTCCAATAGTTCCATTCGTTGCTCTGCTTAGTTTTTTCATTTTCCTTGTTTGTCTTTTTCTGATATTGTAATTTTATTAACTCCGCTACGTTCAAAAACTACATCTGATACTGTTGGGTTTTCAAACCAACGCAAACTATGTTCACTTTCAGGGTTATAACCCCCCTCAACCATATAAACAACAATTGTGTTAGGTTCAAGTGTTAAAAACCCGTGAGCCATGTTATTTGGGATGTAAACCGCTTCGTTTTCATTAACTTCACAATAATCAGTTTCACCAGTTTCCAAATTAACCATGAAGTCAATAATTGAACCCTGAACCACTTTAACGTATTTTGTCTGTGGCGGATTTGTTTGGTAATGTAATCCTCTAAACGTAAATGCTTCAGTATTGATACTGATTGAACATTGAGTCCAATCAATATCTAATACCTTTGTGTTAATCGGAGTATAAGACCCCCTATCGTCTTTGAATGTTTTGTGTTCGTGCTTAATCATTTAAAAACTTTAAAATTTTATCTTTTATTCCTGATTGTTTGATACCTTCATTTGATGACGGTGTTAATACGAAGTTGTCTAATCCCCAATCTTTCCAACTCTCCCCGTTCTTACCCATATCAAGGTCATCAACCGCAACCCAATGAGTAACTTCAGGATGGTCGTGTAAGAATTGTTTAATTTCGATAACACGGGTCATTTCCAAATCCCATTTTGGTGACCAAATCCAAACCATATTATTATACCAAGTACACTGACCCAAATTAGTGGTTAATGCTATTGGTTTTTTAATAATACCTTTTGATTCGTAGTATTCACCCATTTCTTCAAGGTTTGCCCATCTTTTCCAATCTGAAGATGTAACAAGTTCTGCACCTGTTTCCTCAATAATTTCATTTAAAACTTTAACCGCTTTTTGATTAAAGTTATCAAAACGGTATTCTAACGGCATTTCCAACGGGGTCATAGATAACTTACGACCTCCCCATTTTTCTTGTTTCTTGAATCTACCGCCCCACTCAGAAGATAAACAGATTACTCCGTCGTGGTCCAAAAATATTACTTTCATTATACAATAATAGTATATTTATATAAAAAATACAAAGCTTCAAGGGCATAAATTTTTAATACACATCTATGGACGATGATAGTGAAAAACAGAACTTGGAGAAGAACGTTTCAGGACAATCTCTCCCAAATATGTTTAATGTTGGCATTATTCTTCAACCCTTTTGGGTTCGATGCCGTTCAATATTCTCTGATGTTGTGGACAGGAAGTTTATGGAAAGCCAACTTTATTTTGTACTGCATTGCGGCAGTATTTTTTGGTTTTTATATCTACTTGAGAAAATTATCTAAAAAAGATTAAAGGGCTTCAAGTCCACCTTCTTTGAATTTATCAAAGTTTGGACCTTTTTTCAAGAAGAATCTGTTTCCTTCTTTTTTGTAATCTAATATTCCTGCCAATTTTGCTGAGTTGAATAATCCACTGTGTTGACCTCTAAATGCTGAGGGTAATTGCCAATTATTTTGACCTGTATGCGAATAATAAGGTCTTCCATTAATATCTTTTCGTTTTAATACACCAATACTTGTTAAGAAATCAACTTTGGTACCTCTTTGACCAGACTCCAAATAATCAACCAATTCTTTAATTCTACCTGATTCTTTTCTTTTGAAGGTATAACCATAACTACTTCTATTTGGACTCCAAACAGTTTTACCGTCATGAATATAACTCATAAAATCGTTGTTATTTCTTAATCGGTAAGTCACACGTTTGGCAATAGACTCACATATTTCTTTAAAAATCTCTTGAGGAGTATTACCTTCCCAAAAAATGTATGCTTCGTTATAACCAATATGGTAATATCCTGTATCATCTAAATCTGCAGAAAATGCAGGTTGAAATTCATCATCAGTTGCAAAAGAAAAATCAAATTGAACCTCAGCAGTAAAAGTTGCTTCTACAATATCCCAACTTAAATAAACATAATAACCATCGATATTATCTTCATCAACAGATATTTTCATTTCAATTTGTGCGTGAGATTCATCAACAACATCTGACCTACTAAATTCTAATCCAATTTGTTTATTGGTTTTAAGTTGTTTGCTAATAATAAAAAACGCATAATTTTCCCAATTGAATATCTGTTCAAAACGTTTAAATTCTCTTGATTTTCTTCCCTCATTAAAATGATTTCTAATTGTTTCAATAACTTTTGGTGCTCCAAGACTAAAGACTTCTTTTTCTCTATCTGACATTCTTTCATCTGTGGAATCGTACCAAACTTCACCACCATTTGTCTTGTGGATGGCAATTTTATAGAATTTATTATTTCTATCAAATTTTTTCAATATAATATAATATAATGCTTGGTCAGCGCCTTTACCATATTGGTTAAAATATCTTGGCTCATTTGCCATGGTTGTACACCATCTTGTACCAGCACCATACTTACAGGATGCCTCATAAGTTAATGGTTTAACGATTAGAATGTTTGAATCTTCATATATTTTTTCAGCACCTGATACATCAACTTTCTTTTGTTGGCTTTTTGACTTTTCTTTGTGTGTTTTAATTGCGTCGGCTAACGTAAAATTATTATACTTATTTATGTCTTTTTCAGGTAATGCCGATTGAAATCGGTCAAACTCCTTAATCAAATCAATCATATCCACAACTTCCTCAACTGATGAGTTTGGGTGTAAATTGTGTAATAAGAAATCTCCGTATTTGAAATTAGTTTGAGACATAAAAGGGTGACCCAACGCATAATCTAACGTTTCAAGAAAATCTGGGTCTACTGAAAATTTTTCTTCGTATTTTTTACGTAAATCTTCTTTACGACCTTCAGCAATAAGAATTGGGACTAATCTCATATTAATAAATATGCGATTTTATAGTTATGAGTTATTTGAAAGATATTCGCACTCATAATCACGACAAGTTTTTGGTCTTACGTCATATATGGTACAGAATTTTAATTTGGTATTATAGAAAATACATGGGAGTTTTGGGTTATAAAAATCAACTCTGAATGCAGGATATGAGTCAGGGTTCTGCCACGCAGATTTGTTTGGAAAAAGACGACTACCCTCTTCGTATTTCACAAAGACATCATCTTCTTCAACTTCTCTACCTAATTTTTCAGATAAATTTTTGATAAACTCCTCAGTATCATGATGAGGACCAATAATATAGTTTCGGTCCTCTATGGAACAACAACTACCATGATATCCATCAATACCATAACATTTATTGCTACAGATATTACAATTTGTTCCCATAAGTAAAATATAAAAAAATATTAGAAATAAAAAAGGGTTCCGAGTGGAACCCTTCAAGTGGTGGAGGTAGAGGGAGTCGAACCCTCGTCTTGCTCATTTTGACAATAAATGACTACACGCTTAGGTCAACATTTAGCTAATGTTCCGAAATTTCACAATTCCCTTATTTTTAAAGTGGTTCGGTTTACTGAGAACTAATCCTCCACTTGTTTCTTTTAAGATAGAAACCACACCTTACAAGGACTTCTGTTCCTGGGTTAATGTCCTCTCGACCCGATGGTTCTTCCTAATCTGATTAGGCTGCAACCGTAGCATCTTCACGGACTAATCCGATAACTGCCATTTTGTTTAAAACGTTGCCGTTTAACTTTTGTATCCGTAGATTTAAGTGATAGGAAACTTCTCACTGCGTGCCACGTATCCCCAACCATGCCAATCGATACCGTGTACCCCCATATTTTCAAAGAACATTAAAATCACTTTCACCCCCTGTATAACTTTCGTTGGATGCTTAAGGTCAGCCTTAACTATTAAGGGAGCCACCCGTGATTTGTTTTACAAAGGTAAGTATAAATATGAATATTCCAAACAAAACTTGTATTTATAGTAAAAAAATATCCTGTGAAGATTATAATTGAAGGTAAAACAGAAGACGCTGCAAAGAGACTGAAACAAAAGTTTCAATATGACGGTCCATTTATTGACAGGATATTGAGCGTTGACCCAACACGATACAAATACGTAGATTACATTGCCAAAAAATTAGAAAAAATCATTCCTGAATTAGCTGGTCCAACAGGTGGATTAAATATCCAACAAGGTGAAGCGCTTCAAGATTTATTCGGGACTATCATTCCTTGGTTCCACGCAAACGTAAATAGAATTAAGGAAGAAGACATATGGAATGCAGAGACCGCGTTTAGAAATGATATGAATAGTGAATATGTTGTACCAAATATTGAAGGTATTGCTCGTTCACCAAAAGACATCAATCAATATGAAAACCCACAATTCATCAAGAAACTGATGAATACTATTGACGCAAGAAAAACACAAAGGGAAATTGAAAGGGAAATTAAAACCCAAGCTGATAAGATTTACGAAGACAATGATGTTTTAGTTGTTAGACCTAAGTCACATGCGGCATCTTGTTATTATGGTGCCAACACAAAATGGTGTACAACTCAAAAAGGTAATCCTGGTTACTTTGACAAATATTTTAGAGATGGTAATTTATATTATTTCTTAAATAAGAAAACAGGATTAAAAATGGCATTATTCAGAAATGAAAAAGAAAGAATAACAGATGTATATAATGCCGAAGACAGAAACGTAGATTTAGAGGAGTTAAGAGAAGAATTCCCAAATCAAAATGATTTAATTGATGAATTACTTGGAATGGGTGAATTTGTCAAAAAACTACGTGAGTTTGTTCGAAATCAGACAAGTGTTAGAGACCTTGAGAATTCAGACCCGTCAATTCTTGAAATTATTCCTGGTGACCCATTGGGACAAAGTAAAATTGTTTTTGATTTTGGTGACGACGATAATTTCCTTAAATTTTTGGATTTAACCGACGACGATATTTGGTTCTTCAACGTAATAAATAGTCATTATAGTGATTATGAATTTATGGATTCATATACTGTTGATGAAGATTGGAAAGAAGGGTATATTGTTTATGGTGATTTAAATGATGAGAATAAAGAAAAATTAAAAAAAATTTCGGAAGTTATATTACCATCAAAAGAATTTAATTTAAATAGTGACGAATATAGACAAGAATTATCCTCAGTATTGTCGGATTTATTTGAAAGAGAAACTGATAATATTCTTAGCGACTATTTTGTGGAAAAAAATAGGGAAATGACAATTACTGCAAGGGAAAGTATGAATAATGAACTTGACAAGGCATTAGAATCTATTGGGTTTGCATTTAAAAGAAATCACGATGAGATTTATACAACCGCAGCAAATTTATTAATGTGGACCGCAAGATATGGAATAACTAAAATTGATGCCATGTCATTAATTCAAAAACTTCTTGAAGACCATGGAGGAAATATAGGTAATTGGGTTGAGGACCAATATGAATATCAAGATTACGACAATTTCGACAGCGAGTCATTTAACAATTATGTTGAAAGACAATTAGACTCAATTCTTGAAAAATTGGAAGAGGATGAAAACCTAGATGAATTTATTGAATTTAGAAAAAAAATATTATCTAAATATAAATTAAAGGTATGGTATGAATTACCAAAAGACAAGAAAAAAAGTTTCAAAATAAAAGATTTTGATAGAGATGATATGACAGTATCTGTTGAAATGAGAACACCAGGAGGATTTGAAACTAAAAAATATTCAGAAGAACAATTTTATAATTTATTACACCAACCAGAGTTATTTTAATTTGTTTGGTAATAATTAAAGTTCTATATTTGTGCTATGGAACAAAATTTAGAATTACTCAAATCCGTTTTGAGCGTGCCAACCGCAACGTATCACGAAGACAAAATGGTTGCATTTTTGGTTAATTGGTTAACTGAAAACAATATTGAACATTATGTAGACCAATATAATAACGTCTACGCAACAAAACAAGAATCCAAAGACCTTCCTGAAGATTTTTATTTCCCTTGTGTTATTTCCCACACGGATACCGTTCATGGTTTGAATGAGATTAACGTTGTTGAGGAAATGTTACCAAATGCCCAAAAAGAGATTAAGTTGTCATATAAAGGATATGATGATAACGGAGACCCAACAGGTATTGGAGGTGACGACAAGTGTGGTGTTTTTGCATGTCTTACTTTATTAAAAGAATTACCATATGTTAAAGCGGCATTCTTTGTATCTGAAGAAACTGGTTGTCATGGTTCCATGAAAGCTGACCCATCATTCTTTACAAATGTAGGTTATGGTATTCAGTTTGATGCACCTGAGAATTGGATGATTACAGAGAAATGTTTTGGTCAAGTTTTGTTTGACCGTGAAACAGAATTCTTTGATGCTTGTGATGAGGTATTAACTGAAGGTATGGGTGATAGAATGAGATACATGGTTCACCCCTACACTGACGTGTATGCTTTACGAGGAAAATTTGATTTTTCTTGTATTAACTTCTCAATTGGATATTACAACTATCACACCAAGCACGAATACGTCGTTGTTGAGGATGTAATGAATGGTATTGAGATGGGTCGTAAGATGATTGAAAAACTTGGTCATAAGTTGCATTATAAACAGTTGGTTGAATACGGTTGGAAAAAACAATGGTTATTCTAAATGTAAATCGGGTGAGAAATCATCCGATTTTTTTTATTTCTTTATTTTTACGCAGTTAGGGTATCTTTTACCAAACATGGTCTTCATACCTTTTTGGGTATAACCTTTCCAGCATCTTTCAGTTAGTTCACTTTCTTTGTGTTCCCTTTTTTCTACGGGTTCATTATCATGACCACACTTATGACAGATATATAAGTCATCACCACCATCGGCGATATCCCAAGACCAACCACATTCATCACAAATGACCTTTGTTTTGGTCACCATCTCTCTAAGGACTTTTCTGATTAAATCTTTCATCATTTATAAATATAAAAAAAGGGAGAATAAATCTCCCTTTTCTTATTAACGACCTTTCTTTTGGATTATCACATCCTCATCAACAACCTTAATGAGATATGATTTACCTTCAATCATTTTTCCCGTCAGAACTTCTTCGGAGATTAAATCTTCCACCTTGTCCTGAATTGCTCGTTTCATAGGACGAGCTCCGTACAATTCATCATAACCAATCTTTGCGATATATTCTACCAAAGATTCATCGTATGTGATTTTGTAGTTCAAGTCGGTCAAACGAGACATCAACTTTTTCAATTCGATGTCAGTAATCTTTTTGATGTCTTCCTGACCCAAAGAGTTGAATACGATTGTATCATCGATACGGTTGATGAACTCAGGTGAGAAGAAGTTTTTCATTTCCTTCATCAACATTTGTTTCTTTGCTTCCTCATTACTGTATGAGTTGCTTGAGAAACCAATACCTGTTCCGAAATCTTGAAGTTTCTTAACACCCAAGTTTGAGGTCAAGATAATCAAGGTGTTCTTGAAGTTAATCTTACGACCAAGACTGTCGGTAACGTGACCATCATCCAAGATTTGAAGTAGAATGGTGAACACATCTCTGTGTGCCTTTTCCACCTCGTCAAATAGGATTACCGAGTATGGTTTGTTTTTGACTTTCTCTGTCAACAATCCACCTTCTTCATAACCTACGTATCCTGGAGGGGCTCCGACCAATTTGGATACTGTGTGTTTTTCTTGGTACTCAGACATATCGACACGAATGAGAGCATCTTCGGAACCAAACATTTCTTTTGCCAGTTGTTTTGCCAAATATGTCTTACCAACACCAGTCGAACCCAAAAAGACGAATGAACCGATTGGGCGATTAGGGTCTTTAATACCCAAACGATTACGTTTGATTGATTTTGCAATCTTGACAACCGCATCATTCTGACCGATAACCTTGTCGATTAAGCTCTTGTCCAAGTCAAGTAGAGCCTTGGTGTCATCCACACTCATTTTGCTTACAGGGATTTTAGTCATGTTTGATACCACATCATAAACATGTTCCAACAAAATGGTTTGTTTCTCCTTCTCCAACTTTTCTTCGAACTTGATTTTCTCTTGTTCGAGTTTTGACAATAACTTACGTTCTTTGTCTCGGAGTTCCGCAGCTTGTTCGTAGTTTTGTCGTTTAACTACCTCCATCTTTTCTTTCTTGATGTCCGCCGCCTTTTTCTTCAATTCCTCAATTGCTTCAGGAATCTTTAAGTCAGTTTGCATTCTTGCACCAACCTCATCCAAGATATCGAACGCTTTGTCAGGAAACTCACGGTCCGTAATGTAACGGTCAGCCAATTTCACACAAGTCTCAATAACCTCATCACTGTAGTGTACCTTGTGGAATGATTCATACTTGTCACGTACGTTCTTAAGGATTTGGATTGTTTCATCTACTGAAGATGGTTCAACAATCACCTTTTGAAAACGACGTTCCAATGCCCCATCTTTTTCAATGTTTTTACGGAACTCATCCAAAGTAGTTGCTCCGATACATTGAACTTCCCCACGTGCCAATGCGGGTTTAAAGATGTTTGAACCGTCCATAGAACCTGAAGAGTTACCTGAACCAACCAAAGTGTGAATCTCATCGATGAATACGATGATATTCGGGTTTGCTTGAAGTTCTTCGATAATTACCTTCATACGTTCCTCGAACTGACCACGGTATTTGGTACCAGCAACCACTGAAGTTAGGTCAAGATTGACAAGACGTTTGTCCAACAAATTACGAGGACAATCACCATTAACAATCTTAATTGCCAAACCTTCAACAAGCGCGGTTTTACCACAACCAGGTTCACCAATAATAATTGGGTTATTTTTCTTTCTACGAGAAAGAATCTGAGCAATCCTTAAGATTTCTCTGTCACGACCAATAACAGGGTCAAGTTTACCAGCTTCCGCTAGTTTAATCAAGTCCCGACTGAAGTTATCCAATACGGGTGTGTTAGAACCATCAGATGATTTGCTCTTTTTGTTCATTGTTTTGTCGTCGTCGTCCATTAAATCGTTCATATTTTTAAATTGTTTTACAAATGTCCGTCAAATTTCATACATATCCAAGCGGTTTGTCAAATTGTCAGTAAAATTTTTTTTATGCTGACATTTTGTCATATACTATTAATTTTCTGACCATATATTTATGATGGTATGAAACTTGACAAGAACAAAAGTAATTAATAAATTTAAATAAAACAAAAAAAATATGTTTGGTAGAAGATTTAATTTAAACATTGATGAGCTGATGGCTCGTTACAACAAAATGATGGAGGACTTTGATAAAAACATGAGTTCTTTAAATAAAGACGATTGGAAAAAAGAATCTTATGAATCTCCTGATGGAAATTACCGTTACACTAGTTATGTTAAGGTGTTTGACTTATCTGACTTTGACGCTCCCAATTCAAAAGAGATGAGCAAGGAAGAATACCTTAAAATTAAACTTGAACGAGCAATCGAAAAAGAAGATTTTGAAGAGGCGGTTAGGTTAAGAGACCAAATCAAAAATTTGGGAACCAATGAAGAACAAATTGAAAAGCTCGAAGCAGCACTAAAGAAATCTATCAAAGACCAAAACTTTGAACTTTCTATTGAACTACGAGACAAATTAAAAAATTTAAGGTCTTAAGAGAAACCCTCACCAAAACGGTGGGGGTTTTATATTTATAACCATGAGACCATATGAAAAATTTTTGGAAGAGTCACTTACGTTGAGAGAATTACTTGACACGTATCTTGAATTGAGACAACATTTCCAAGAGTTAGAATTTAGTGAAGAAGATTTAAAAAAACCGCCAACGTACACACCAACTATGATAAGATTATTTAATAAGTTTAATGACTTAAAAGAATCTTTACTTAAACATGCTAATTCTTATGGTTTTGATATGTCATTAAGTGAGTTGATAAACTACATCCAACCATTAATGTCAAAAATAAATGAACTAACACCACTAAGTGAACATGGCCATAATAAAAGAAGAAATCGATGGGACGAAGATTAAAAACCAAATTAAATCTTCAAATATTAAAGCATCTGAATACGACACTGAAACAAAAGAGTTGGTCGTAGAATTCAATAACGGAGCAAAATACAAGTACGACAACGTACCTCACCAAGTATACACAAAGTTCCGATTAGCAGAATCTCAGGGTAAATTTTTTACAACTGATATTGCTAAACAATATTCGTATAAAAAAGTTTAATTTTCATACTATTTATTAAGGATGAGTAATTTCCAAAAAATCCTTAATAGTTTTTCGGTTAAAGATAGTTTGAATCCGAAAATTTGGGATAACCCAAACAATCCTGACAAAGCGGTTATGAAACCAAAGGTCAGAAAAGCACTTATGCTCATCGCTGAAAAGTTTATTGATTATTTAGGTGATGAGGTTTTTGTTGATGATATCCATCTTACAGGTTCATTGGCAAATTATAATTGGTCAGAGTTTTCTGACTTTGACTTACACATTATTGTTGACCTACAACAATACGAAAACCAATCGGAATTATATAAAGAATTGTTTAACTTGAAAAAACAAGTTTTCAATGACAAACACAATATCAAAATCTTTGGATATGATGTTGAGTTATATGCTCAAGATGTTGAAGAGATTCATACAAGTTCAGGGGTATATTCTATTATGAATAACGAATGGGTTACAAAACCTAAAGAATTTAAAAATAATGTTGATAAAGAGGTCTTAACAAATAAGATTAAATGTTGGGTTGAGAAAATTGACACAGCAATTGATGAGGGTAAAGACTTAGAAAAAATCAAAGAAAAATTAAAGGAATATCGAAAGTCAGGTCTCGAAAAAGATGGTGAATTATCTTACGAAAACCTTGTTTTTAAGTTCTTAAGAAGGTCGGGTCATATTGAAAAATTATTTGACATAGCAAACAAGGAAACCGACAAAGAATTGTCTGTTGAAAGAACAATTCAAGAATATTCAAATAATTCACATTAATCGTATATTTATTAAGAAAAATTAAATGGCGTTAGTTACATATTTATTAGGTTCTTGTTCTGGGGGTCCATCGATATTGGTTGATTTTGATAGTTCATCATTACCAGCAGTCAATGGTAATTATTATTTAACATTTACAGGTGGGACAACACCAGGGTGTTATGATATTATAGATAATGCCGAGCCAGCAACTGGTGTGGACAAAGTATTAACAATGTCCATAGATTACGGTGATTGTGCAACTTGTTTGGCAATTGCAACTCCAACACCTACACCTACAGTAACTCAAACTTCTACTCCACGTAATACCCCAACAAATACTGCAACAAAAACACCAACCCCAACTAATACGCCAACAATTTCATTAACACCAAGTGAAACACCAGGAGTATGTAAAACATATGAATTAAATGGTGGTTCAACAGGGAGTTTCTTTGGATTCAAAGATTGTGACGGAATAACAACAACATTTAACGTAGGTCCTTATAATAGTGTTGTAAGGTGTGGTACATTTGTAACAGTTATTAGTGGAGATGGTTCGTTTACAGTGATAGGTCCGTGTCCTTTACCAACACCAACCCCAAGTGTTACTTCAACAAATACACCAACAAATACCGCAACCCCTACTAAAACACCTACTAATACACCAACAAATACAACTACCCCAACTAACACACCAACTAAAACAGCGACAAGTACACCAACACCAACTAATACTCAAACAGGTACTGCAGCGGTTACACCAACACCAACAGTTACTAAAACACCAACTAATACCACAACTCAAACACCAACACCAACAAAAACACCTACTAATACCCCAACACAAACACAGACAGGTACACCAGCGGTAACACCAACAAAAACACCTACTAATACTCCAACACAAACTAATACAGGTACCCCAGCGGTAACACCAACTCCAACTGCAACACCAGGATTTACAGGATTCTCCGCAGATGACCAATACGCGTACACCTTAGATATTTTAGGTGGATTTAGTGGTGGTACTGCAGATTTCTCAGGAGCTTACGCACCACACCCTGTATTCTTAGATGCTAATGGAGTACCGGTACAACAATTAAACGGAATTACTCTTGGAGGTTTCCAAGGACTAAATAACTAAAATATAAAGAACAACAAATATGGCAGACTTAAAACCAATTGGAAGTGAAAAACTTACAGGCCAAGACAAGTTAAATAGAATCATGGAAATCGCTAGATTTAAAGAAGTGGTTCCTAAAACTGTTAATGAAAATGCTTCAACAGAGTATTCAATATCTCTTGCGGACGGTAATAACTATCAAATCGTTAAAGAAAGACAAGGTTATATAATCAAGAAAACAATTTCTGAATCAGAAAGTGATTATATTGAACCTATGAAAAATAGAAAATACTATTCTTCATATTCACAAGCTTTAAAAAGATTGAATATTGTTGCAGGTGAATTAAACAGAATTAATGAAAATGATGAAGGAGTTTCTCTATATGGTGAACAAAAAAAATTCACATTAAAAACTCCAAAACCTGCAACTCCATCACCTGAACCAATGGCAGCACCACCAGCGGCTCCACCAGCAGTTCCATCACCTGAATTACCACCGTCACCTACTGACATGGGTGGTGAAGAAATGCCGATGGATGACATGGGTGGTGAAGAAATGCCGATGGATGACATGGGCGGAGAAGAACTTGATGTTGACGTTGATATTGATGCGGAAGAAGGTGGTGAAAATCTTGAGGATAAAGTTACTTTCAAAACAATTCAAAAGTTAACAGGTAAATTAACTCAAAAAATCAGAACTCTTGATAATGAAGAGGGAATGACATCTGAAGATGTTAAATACGTTATTAATATGGTATTATCCGCTCTTGATTTAACATCATTATCTGAAGAAGATAAGGAAGATATTATGTCAAAATTTGAAGAGGATGAAACTGAAGAATTTGGTCAAGAAGATGATATGGACGGTGAAGATTTTACAGATGATACTGAAGTTGAAGATATTCAAGCTGACATGGACCTTCCTGTTGAAGGATTTGAAATGGAAGAGGAAAACTACGGAAACGGAGCAATCTTCGATAGTATTTTTGGGGAATCTCAAGTTGATAAAGTAATTTCAAAATATTTTGAAGTATCTAAAAGAGAAATTAGAGAACAAAAAGAAAAACAAATAAAACAACAATTACAAAAAAGAGCGGTTGTTAAAACTATCATGGAATCAGTTACAAAAATGACTGAGACTATCGAACAAGAATTAGCAGCAGAAAGATTTGTAAAAGAAAACGTAAATTCTAAATTTGTTGGAATTACAAATAAAAAGAATTTGGTTTTTGAAACCAAGTCAGGTCAAGTTAAAATTACACCAAACGGAGAAATACTATGAGTTATTTAACTTATGTTAATGGACTTGGTCCTAACTATAAGGGGGATAATTTATATGAGTTTATTTTTTCAGATAGTTTGGATGTTTGGGGAGATTCTTGGGAAAGTAGACCTTCCAACGGATACCCATCACCACCTGAAATAAAATACATTAAGAAAGTAGGAGTTCTGAGAAATACTGATTTAAAATTGGAATTGATTCAGAACTCCGATTTTTTTTCTATGATAGATGCAATGGATGATGTAATTGCATTGGCCTGGGAACCTGAAGAAAATGAAAATCAAAAAAGATTCGTTTTTAGATTTGGGAACACAGAACAAGAAATAAAAGATAAACTCTATGAAAGAGATTTAATTTTAGAATTTGAAAATAAAGTCGTTTATGAAAACTAATATAAAAGCACTCCAATTAATTGAGAAAGGTTTATCTTCTAATACGGTTAGTAAGTTAAACGAATCTCAAATTAACGTATTACATAAAAAAATGTTTGCCGAACAAGCGACTAATCCCAAGGTTGCCGAAAAAATGAAGGATATTGATGCTTTAGACCAAAAATTAACTGGTCTTGAAGTTAAAATGAAAAAACTTGGATTAGGTGAGGAAGATGATTTTGATTTGGATGCTGACCAAGCATATACAGGTCAACAAGGTTCTCATGACCAAGACCAAGAAGCTGATGATGGTATGGATGACGATACATCACCACAAAATCATGATAGTAATATGATTGGAATGTCAGAAGAAAAACAAGGAGAACCAAATCCATGGGCAATTTGTCACGCTCAGGTTGGACCAAAAAAGACAAGAAAATTTGAAAGATGTGTTAAATCTGTTAAAGACCAGTTGAAGGAAGGAAAAAATCCTGTATCTTTGTACTTAGAATCTCAAATACAAAAAATCGTGGAAAAACACATGCCTCCAAAAATTACAAAAGGTGACTTAGTAAAATACATTACTGAACAAGGTACTTCACCATCACCAACTACAAAACCAGCACCTACAAAACCAGGTGTATCACCAGGTAAGAAACCAAGACCTGCTCACCCTGGTAAAAACCCTAATCCTGGTGAAAATCCAGCACCAAAGGCTAAAAAGGTATCACCTGAAGATGCAAAGGAAAAAGTGATTGATGTTATAATGCAAATACTACAAAAATAACCATGGCAAGAAAAATTAAAGAACAAATTAATTACGGGAACAGACCCGAAAGAATGGACCCCAACCTTGAAAGAAAGTTGGCTAGTCCTGAAGGATTATATGCTACGAATCCTGCAATGAAGAAAGGTGCTGAAGACGTACAAAGATTAGTTAGTAGTAGATTCCAAAAAGTTGCGGATAAGTTAAGTCAAGTCACAGGTATTGAAGATTTAAGTTCTCAACAAGTACAAGGTATGATTTATCAAGAGATGATGAGAAAACTACCTAACATCATGAGAATAGAAGCTGCTCACAGAGATGAGTTAATTGAGTTGGCAAAAGAAGCATCATTAGAAGACGCTGAGGTTCCTGCAGATTGGTATGAAATTGAAGCTTCTTTAGGGATGCCATCTACAGACAATTTCAGAATGCAATCTGAACCTGAAGATGATGAGGACGAGGATGATGATGAGGACGAGGATGATGAAGAGAAAAAAGAAAAATTACAATTCCCTTCTTTCGATATTGAGGATTTGACTGACGAAGAGATATTAGAGTTAGAAAAACACAAAAGAAATATTATTAATGCTCTTATCCAAGGAGCCGCTAAAAAAGGACATTACCTTTTCCAAAAACCTGATGTGAAAGCAAGATTGGATGCAATCGACCCTTCATTATATCGTGACTATTTGGGTATTATGGCGATTAACGACTTCTTATACTTTAGTATGGAACAGATGATTGAAATGATGAGTCAAACAGGTCAAGGTGTTGCAGGTAAAGTTGAATTAGAAGATACTGACGATGAAGATGGTGGTGGTGAAGGAGAAGAAGGTGAAGAAAGACCTGATACTAGAATTGTTGCCACAGGTTTAATTTTCCCAATCCTTTGTCATGAGATTATTAAAGGTTTAGAAGAAGCTAAAGGTAGACATGGATTACCATCTGACCCTGGTATGAGACAAAAAGTTATGGGTCAAGTTGACACATTGGTGAATGAACCAATGCAATTACGTATTGGTCCTGAAATCGTAGAGAAAATACGTTTCGCATTACCTGATGATATTTTTGACCCTGATTATAAAGGATTGATTAATTGGTTCCATATCTTATTATATCAAATTGAGGCCAAAGAATTCTTGGAAATCATTGGAAATGCCATCTCAGAAGATTCATCTAAAGTTGGTAAGGCTAAAAAACGATTTGAAGAAATTGTTAGAGAAGCTAAACAAATGAAAGATGAATATGACAATTACAAAGAGGAAGAGGATATCGACCCCGACGATGATGATGGTTTAGATGATTTCTTAGGTAGTTTAGGCATAAGCAGACCTAAGTAATATGTGTGAATAAAGAACAACTGATTATAGAAGTAACGAAGTGTATGAGGAACACACCTTATGCACTTCGTACTTATTTACAGACATACGATAATACCGTATCAAAATACGTCCCATTAGACCTTTTCCCCGACCAAGTTAGTTTAATTGAGGACTACGATAACTACAACGAAAACATTGCGTTAAAGTATCGTCAGGCAGGTGTATCAACAGTAACTGCGGCTTGGATATCAAAACGATTGGTATTTGCCAAGAAAAACAAACCCGAAAAGATTCTTATTATTGCCAACAAGTTGGATACATCTATGGAGATGGCCAACAAGGTTAGAGGATTTACTGAACAGTGGCCTGATTGGGTTGGGGTTACATTCTCAAAAGAAAAGAACTCACAACGACATTTTAAATTAAGTAATAACTGTGAAGTTAAAGCCGTTGCAACCTCACGAGACGCCTTGAGGGGTTATACTCCTACAATTCTTGTATTTGACGAGGCAGCGTTTATCGAGGCCGATGCAGATTTCTGGTCTGCGTGTATGGCGTCACTATCTACGGGTGGTAAAGTAATTGTCGTATCCACACCAAACGGTTATGACCCAATTTATTATGAAATTTATGACCAGTCATTAAGAAACATGAACGATTTCAAAATATCTGAGATGTTTTGGTATCGTGACCCTCGTTATACAAAAGATTTGTATATGGTTAAAACTAATGACTTGGTTCACTATCTTTTGAATAGAGAAGAGTATTCAGAAAAAGACATTGTGGATTTGTCTATGGAAAATCCATATGAAAGAGACCATTCAATTACCACTGAATATATGGAACAAGGGTACAAACCATGTTCTGCGTGGTTTGAGAGTATGGTTAAGAAGTTAAAATTTGATAGGAGAAAAGTCGCACAAGAGTTGGAATGTAACTTCTTGGGTTCGGGTGATAACGTATTCGAATCTGAGTTGATGCAAAACATATCCAAGAATATGTTGCGTGACCCACAAGCAAAACTTATGGGTGGTTCATTATGGATATTTAAAGAACCTGTAAACGGACATAAATACGTAATGGGTGTCGATGTATCAAGAGGTGACTCCGAGGATTTCTCAAGTATCCAAATTATTGATTTTGACACAAGAGAACAAGTGTTAGAATACGTTGCCAAGATTCCACCTGATGTATTGGCGGAAGTTGCATATAAATGGGGTACCATGTATAACGCATACTGCGTAATTGATATTACAGGTGGTATGGGTATTTCCACTGCAAGAAAACTACAAGAATTAAGTTACCCTGGTGGGTTATATGTCGATAATGTGGACACATCCAATAAATGGAAGTGGGACCCCAAGATTAACGACAGAATTCCTGGTATTAACTTTAATTCAAAACGTGTTCAGATTATATCTGCATTTGAGGAAGCTGTTAGACATGGATTTAAGGTTTATTCAAATAGATTATATAACGAGATGAATACATTTGTATACATCAACGGAAGACCTGACCACCAAAAAGGACACCACGATGACTGTATCATGGGTGTATCGATGGCGTTGTATGTTGCCGAGAAATCATTCCAATCTTTAGAAAAGGTTACAAACCATACTAAAGCTATGATTAACTCATGGGCAACAACCGTAAATGAAAATAAAAATTCATCAGAATTTTTTAATCCTATGGTTCCTCAAATGGGTAGAGGTAACGGATTAAGTAATAATGGCAATGCAACTAAAGCAGATTACCAAAAATACGGATGGCTATTTGGGTCATGATAAGTATTTATATTATCGAAGTAATTAGTAAAATTGTATTATGAGTGAACAAAATCTAACGGTCTGGCAGAGGCTATCCCAAACATTCGGTCCTAATTCATTATTGAAACAGGACTATCCTACTTTTAAGTTTGATAAAAAAGAACTTCTGCGTACAACAAATCGTGATGATTATGAACGTGAAAAACTCCAAGCACAACAAACTTATTATTTAACAAATCAATGGGCAAAAGTTGAGAACAACTTATATTCTCAAGCGATTTATTATGAACCATCAAGATTGTCTGCTCAGTATGATTATGAATCTATGGAGTACACTCCTGAAATTTCAGCTGCGTTAGACATCTATTCTGAAGAATCTACAACAACAAATGAAGATGGGTTCATTCTTCAAATTTATTCTGAGTCAAAAAGAATTAAATCTGTATTAGCCGATTTATTTAACAACAATCTTGATATTAATACCAACTTACCAATGTGGACAAGAAACACTTGTAAGTATGGTGATAACTTTGTTTATTTAAAATTGGACCCTGAAAAGGGGGTTGTTGGCTGTCAACAATTACCGACAATTGAGATTGAACGTCACGAGGTTGGGGTTACCGCTAAGATTACTGTGGATATTACACAAGAAAAAGACGAGAACAAAAAGGCACTTCACTTTACTTGGAAAAACAGAAACATGGAATTCCAATCATGGGAAATAGCTCACTTTAGATTATTAGGTGATGACCGAAAACTCCCTTATGGTACATCTATGTTGGAAAAGGCTAGACGTATTTGGAAACAGTTATTACTATCGGAAGATGCGATGTTAATTTATCGTACATCAAGAGCACCTGAACGAAGGATGTTTAAAGTATTCGTGGGTAACATGAATGATGACGATGTTGAGTCATATGTAAACCGTGTTGCAAACAAATTCAAAAGAGAACAAGTTGTTGACTCTAAAACAGGGAACGTAGATATGAGATTCAACCAAATGGCGGTTGACCAAGATTACTTTATTCCTGTTCGTGACCCTGCGGCACCAGACCCAATTACAACATTACCTGGTGCAACTAACCTATCTGAAATTGCCGACATTGAGTATATACAAAAGAAATTATTAACTGCTCTTCGTGTACCTAAAGCATTTTTAGGATTTGAAGAGGTAGTTGGAGATGGTAAAAACTTATCATTACAAGATATTCGTTTTGCTCGTACAATCAATAGAATCCAAAAAAGTATGATTGCTGAGTTAAATAAAATTGCAATCGTTCACTTATTCTTATTAGGGTTTGAAGATGAATTACAAAACTTTAGTTTAGGACTAACCAATCCATCTACTCAGGCAGATTTATTAAAGATTGATGTTTGGAAAGAAAAAGTATTGTTGTATAAAGATTTGGTTGCAGACCCTGGAAACGGAATTCAACCAACATCATCAACATGGGCCAAAAAACATATATTTGGTTGGTCTGATGAAGAAATTAGATTAGATTTACAACAACAAAGAATTGAACGTGCTGTTGGTGAAGAACTTAAAGCAACTCCTACGGTTATCACTAAAACAGGTTTGTTTGACAATATTGACAAATTATATGGAAACAGTTCTGGAGGTACTGCCACTGCTGCGGCAACTACAGGAGGTGAAGAATTTGGGGTAGGTACACCTCCACCTGATTTAGGTGGTGGATTTGAAACTGCAACACCTGAAACTGAAACACCACCAGCTGAACCAGCAGCAGGAGGTGAGGTAACACCGGAATCAATTAAAGAAAAGAACATGAATTTGTTAGTTGAAAATAATATAATTGAAGGTTCGAAATTTTTAGATTTAGGTCAGGCTCAAGAATCTTTGGGTGAAATTTCAAAAGAATTAGATAAGTTGTTAAACTCATAATATTTATATTAAAATACTTGAGATGACATTCGGACAAATAAAATCTACTATTGAAAATAATTTATTAGAATCCTACAGAAATGAACAGGAGTTTAAGAAATCGTTGAAGGAATTCAAACATAATGTTTTGGCAAACAAAAATATGTCAAAATTATATTCTTTATACGACCAACTAAGCACACCGCAAGGTTTAAATGAATCTGATGCTAAAGATTTTTTGGAGGAAGGAATTAATCTAATTCAAAAATTAGTTCCAACAATTAAAACGCCAAAGACAATATCGGAAAATGTAAAAAATTCATATTCTGATATTGATTCTCTTGTTTATACAAACAAATTGGATTTATTAGAACGAGTTCAGGCAAAGAAAAATTTGGTTAAAATTATCACATCTTCAAAGACAGAATCAATAAAAGAAAGTATTAAGATACCTTTAAAATCTATGGTTAGTATTGCTAATCAAACTATGAAAAGTTATCTTGATAATTTGGACGAATCTGCAAAAAAAGAGTTTATTCAAATTATGTCTGAAGATACTTCATCATTAAAAGAAAAATTTGAAACATTGCGTGAAAGTGCAATTAGTAAGTTAAATTCTATTTTAGAAACTGAGCATGATTTTGAAGTTAAGACAAAATTGTCAGAAACTATTGATAGATTAAAAATTGAAGAATTTAATCAATTAAATTTCTTTAAGTTAAAAAACTTAGAAGAATCAATCTAATTTTGATTTCATCTTTTGGATGTAAGACGCTTTTAATTTCTGTTGTCTTTTTTCCACAGATTTTTTTACAAATTCTTTCTTCCCAAACAATATCTGATTTTGTTTGGTTTTAATCACTTTTGACTTTAACGTTTTGAGGGCTCTTTCAATCCCTTCTTTTTTTACATCAACTATTAGCATATTATACAAATATCTTAATTTTTTTCAAAGTTTTTGACAATGGACATAAAATTTGTTATTTTTTAACAAACCAATAAACATTGTTAATATGAAAATTAATGAAAAAAGGAAAAAGTGTAAAGTTAAATCTCTACAATCCAATTAAATCGGTATATGGAACAGTTGATTCTAAAAACCTAAAATCTGTATACATAAACATTCAATCATGGGTGACCCCCAAATCTGACTATGACAATTGGAATCGAATTGTATGTAATTTAAGTAGAGACATCAAACATTCCGTATACAACTCAATAAACACAGAATTATTTAAAGAACAGACTATTGTTGATTTAGATTTAAGAACAAGTGGTATATCCCACGGAAAAAAATCATTTTTAAATTTAGAAGTAAATTTATACACAAATCAAGAAATGGATTTCAAATCACCCGAAATCAAAAATTCAGTAAAACAAATCATAAAAAACATATTTAAAGAAAACGTAATTCAAAACAAATATTTTGAATTTTCACCGTCTAAAAACGATTAATATCAAAAAGATACTTGTTCCGTATATTTATCTTAAAAAGAATTCATGAAACAATTAAGAATTTTAGAAGCAAGTGAAGTAGGCCATGGAATATTGGTCGAAACAGATGCGGGATGGATATCACCCAAAGATGTGAGAAATGCCGAAATATTAAGAGAAGCTGCTGAGATGGATTATAGAAATCCTTTTGAGTTTTATGCGGTATTACAGAAATATGATACACCAAACAGAAACGGTAGATTCTATCCTGAAAGAATATTAAAAAGAGAAGCGGAAAACTATAAGAAGGCAATTGCTAAAGGTTTATCGACTTCAGAACTTAACCACCCTGAATCATCGTTAATTGACTTGGACCGTGTGTCTCATATTATTACCGACATTTGGTGGGATAAGAATATTTTGATGGGTAAACTTAAATTGTTAACATCACCAGGTTTCCACGAAAGAGGTATTGTATCAACTAAAGGAGACCAAGCGGCAAACTTGATGAGACAAGGTGTTACTATGGGTGTTTCTTCAAGAGGAGTTGGTTCCTTGAAAAAGGTTGGTGAAAGAAATGAAGTACAGGATGATTTTGAATTAATTTGTTTTGACTTAGTATCATCACCATCTACACCAGGGGCTTATTTATTTAGTAATCCAAATGACCGTGAGAAGTATGAGGAAAACTTAGAAGAAGAAAAAAAATATAAATCTCCTGAAAATTCAGAATTCCAATCCAAAGGTGTTGACTTAATGAGAAAATTAACCGATTATTTGGGAAAATAATAAATTATGGACGAAAAATATTTTGTAGCGAAAATTCAGTATGATTTACCTGATGAGAATACTGGTAAGATTAAAAAAATCAGAGAAGAAAAATTAGTTAAAGGTTTTTCAGTGACAGACGTTGAAGCGAAAGTTACAGAAAAATACCAAGGTTTTACTAACGATTGGAGAATCACTTCAGTATCGGAAAGTAAAATTGATGAGGTGATTGATTAATCAAAAACAAACATTTTAAATTAAAGTGGTCTTAACGGACCACTTTTTTTATGCCTTGAAATATTTATTAGTTATAAATAAAAAAATAATAAAACTACCAAGAAACGATATTTTTTGTGTTTTGGTAATATTTATATTGTAAAAATAATAGATTTTCATGAAAGAAAACAAATCTTTAGTTCAAGAGGCTCTTATTCAAATGAAACAAGTTGAAGAAGCGATAGCCGAGAATGCAAAAGGAATACTTGCTTCAACTATGAAGGAAGAAATCAACCAATTAGTAAAAGAATCATTATCCGAACAAGAAGAAGAGGATGAGATTGAATTAGATGCAGACGTTGATACGGATGCTGATAACGATGAAATGGAGATGGACATGGATATGGACATGGGGTCAGATGATGACGACATGGAATTTGACATGGATATGGACATGGATTCAGACGAAGAAAGTCCAATCGACCTAACTGGTGCTTCTGACGAAGAAATTCTTAAAGTATTTAAAGCTATGGGTGAAGATGACGGCATCATTGTAAAAAAAGATGGCGACAGTGTTCATTTAAGTGATGACGATGCTGATGTAGAATATCTTGTTAAGCTTGGTGAGTCTGAAGAAGACGAATTAATGGAAGACGAAATGAGTTACGAAGAAACTGATGAATCTGTTGATGACGTTATCAACGCAATTTTCTCTGACAGTGGTGATGTATCTGATGTTGATTCATCTGATGTTGAAGAATTTGACGACGAAGAAGTTGTTTATGAAATCACATTAGACGAAGAAGATGAGGATGAAATGATGGAACAAGAAGAGGACGACATGATGGAAGGGGATGACCTTGAAATGATGGAACAAGAAGATGACGACATGATGGAAGAAGAAGAGGACGAAATGCAAAATGAAACTTACAAACCTAAAGGTGTTGGAATGGGCTCAGGGCCTAAATTTTCTTACAAAGATAAAGCTAAAGGCGGATTCAATGAAAAGAAAAAAGAAGGACCTAAATCAGTTGGTACTGGTAAAGCGAAATTCGATTACAAAAAAGGTGAAAATATGGAAGGTAAGTCCAAAACTGTTAAGGCAGAAACTAAAGAAGGTGATTACGGAATGAATAAAGGTGATAAATCTAAAACTCACAAAGGTGATAAAGATTATACAACTAAAAAAGGTGACACTTTAAAAAGAAAAGCTTTTGAAAAAGAAGAAACTAAAGAAGCTGCTAGAACATACGGAATGGGTTCCAAAGAAGGTAGAGGTTTAAGAAAAGGTATTACACCTAATCGTAATATGACTTATGAATCTACTTCAGAAGAAGTTAGAATGTTGAGAGAAAAGAATGAAGAATATAGAAAAGCATTAAATGTATTTAGAGAAAAACTTAACGAAGTTGCAATCTTTAATTCAAATTTAGCTTACGCAACTAGATTGTTCACAGAACACTCAACTACTAAAAAAGAAAAAATCAATATCCTTAGAAGATTTGACGATGTTGAAACTTTAAAAGAATCTAAAAATCTTTATAAGTCAATTAAAGATGAGTTATCTAAGGTAGAGACAAAAACAATGAATGAGTCAGTAGTTACAAAATTAAATAAAACAGTATCTACAGGTTCGTCAACAACACTAATCGAATCAAAAACTTATGAAAATCCTCAATTCTTAAGAATGAAGGACTTAATGGGTAAGATAGGTTAAAAAAATAAAATAAACAAAAATAAACTAAAAACAAAACAAATACTAAAATGGGAGCATTATTAGAATCAGGTCTTGTTGGTAACATCGGTCTTAAGCACCTTAAAGTTATCAAAGAAGATACAATCAACAAATGGGACAAATTAGGATTCTTAGAGGGTCTTAAAGGTCACATGAAAGAAAACGTAGCACAATTGTATGAAAACCAAGCGTCGTATTTAATCAACGAAGCATCATCTACATCTGACACAGGTGCATTTGAAACAGTGGTTTTCCCAATCGTTAGACGTGTTTTCTCTAAATTATTAGCAAACGACATCGTTTCTGTACAAGCAATGAACTTACCTATCGGTAAATTGTTCTACTTTGTACCTAACATCCAAGCTTACGCTAACGAAGATTTGGCTAGCTATCCAGGTACTGGTATTCACTACGCACCTTATGGTTCTCCAAACGCTGCGGCTGACCAGACACCAAACAGTGGTTACGACTACAATAACACAAGAGACCTTTATGATAGATTCTACGAAGGTAACGAACCAGCATTAGACCCTCCAGGATTGTTCGACTATTCTAAAGGTCAATATTCTGCAATCACTGCAGAAGTTGGTACAGTTGCTTGGTTAGGTGATTCATTAGTACCTTCAGCTTACACTCTTGACAACTACAGAAAAGTATTAGTAGTTATGTCAGGTTTCGCAACTGACGGAGCTGGTAAATTAATCGGTCCTGATGGTCAACCAATGGACAACGAAGCTTTCTTGTCTGATTTAACTATCTTGGGTGTTGCAGGTAACGCTTACACTTCAGGTAACACTACAAACCCTTACTTATTCAGAGTAGTAACTCAAAGATATGGTAAAGGTATCGTTCAGTATGGTAACAACAACGCAACTGCGATTTTCCCTAACAGTAAAACTGATGGTGGTCAATATGACAACTTATGTACTCCTGATGGTAAAATCTATTTAGAGGTTGATTTACAAGTACCTGTATGTATCACTTGTGGTGGTTCTATGGACGGTTACACAGGTTCAACTTTCGAATCTACAGCAGCTGCTAACAACGCGTTTACTGCAACTTACAGAATCTACAAGAACTTAGAATTCGAAGATAGAATCGGTGAAGTTTCTTTCGACCTTATGTCAGTTACTGTATCTGTAACAGAAAGAAAATTAAGAGCACAATGGTCTCCTGAAATGGCTCAAGACGTTGCTGCATTCCACAACATTGACGCTGAGGCTGAATTAACAGCTTTATTGTCTGAGCAAGTTGCGGCTGAAATCGACCGTGAAATCTTAAGAGATTTACGTAAAGGTGCGGCTTGGAACTTACGTTGGGATTACAACGGATGGAAGCGTCTTGGAGCAAGTGCAGTTCCTTACACTCAAAAAGACTGGAACCAAACATTAATCACGGCTATCAACCAAATTTCAGCACAAATCCACAAATCTACATTAAGAGGTGGAGCTAACTGGATTGTTGTATCTTCTGAAATCAGTGCAATCTTTGATGACTTGGAATACTTCCACGTATCAAACGCGGCTCCTGAGCAAGACCAATACAACATGGGTATTGAAAGAGTTGGTACATTAGCAGGTCGTTACCAAGTGTATAGAGACCCTTACTTCCCACCAAACCAAGTATTGTTGGGTCACAAAGGTACGTCTTTACTTGACACAGGTTACATCTACGCACCGTATGTACCTCTACAATTAACACCTACAATGTATAACCCATTCAACTTTACACCAATCAAAGGTATCATGACTAGATACGCTAAGAAGATGGTTAACAACCGTTTCTACGGTCGTATCACAGTTGATGGTGTTAGAACATTCGACTTAAGAGAATTGAGATAATCAATATCTTACCCTATAAAAAAGGAGACAAGAAATTGTCTCCTTTTTTTGTTTACACAAATTTAAGTTGGTTTATATTTATTATTAGATTTTAGTTTACCAGTCCCCAGCCCTAACAAGCTGTTGAGTATTCACGGACACGAAGGTATTGGTAACATAGTCATTAACTATTTTAAAATTATACAAAATGTATTACACAACAACTAAAGTGGGCAAGCCGACTGCTCACATCACAAAGAAAAAGTCGCGTTTAAAAATCTACAATGGTAATGTCGTATTCCTTAACGACAAAGATAATTTCGAATTCGAAATTCATAATCCAACACAAAAATCAGTACTTTGTAAAATCAAACTTAATGGTGAGTACATCTCAACAAGTGGGATTGTAATTAAACCAGGACAAAGGGTGTTTTTAGAACGTTTCCTTGATTCAAATAACAAGTTTGAGTTCAGTACCTATGAAGTTAAAGATACGTCCGAGAATCGTGATGCAATTGACTTAAATGGGGATGTCAGAATTGAGTTCTATAATGAACAAACGTATCAACCAGCTTATTTTACAACATTAGGGTTGAATAATATTGGAACAGTAATTAATACAGGTTCTCCGTATTATGGTGATATAACATTTACAACAAGTTCATCAAATGCATATTTTTCTAATACATCTATTAATGGGTCAACTAACACATTTGAAGGTCCGAACATTATAAAAAAATCTAAAAAATCGATTGAAACAGGTAGAGTTGAAAAAGGTGAAAAATCAAATCAACAATTCACCAACTCATATCAAAATTTTGAGTACAATGTATGTAACTCAGTTACTTTTAAAATATTACCTTTAAGTAATAAAAATAAAACTACTGACGACATTAAACACTACTGTACCGAATGTGGTACCAAGACAAAATCAAAATATAAGTTTTGTCCGTCTTGTGGGTATGATTTAAATTCTAAAAAAGAGACAATTATTAGATATACTGAGAATGTTAATGAGATAATTAATGGTAAACATTACACGATGTCAACTTTTAATTTATCTTTATCAAAATTATTGGAAATACACTCAGGAAAAACAATTATAATACATAAACCATCATTATGTGAGGATAATTTAAGAGCGATTATTTTATAACAAATAAAAAGGGGTTCCGTGAGACCCCTTTTTTATTTTAACATTCTTAATGATTTAGATATGAGTTCGGATTCAGTTAAAGAATATAAACCATTTCTATATGCCATTTGTACGGCACGTACTAACATAAATTTAGCTTGCTCTTCAGTTAAACCATCAATAAGTTTTTCAATATCTTCAGGATTGTAGATTTCCACATCTTCAAAAAGATATGCAACTGGTTGTGTTTGTTGTTCCATAACGTATTATCGATATATTTATAGTAAGTATATGAAAAGAAATAGAATTAGTGAAGCCACAGGTTCAGGAAATGCTGGTCATTTCAAAGTACCTATTGTTTTATCACCACAACCATGGAAAGAAAATCAAGTTGCACCATTTATTGATTCTGTTTATAGTTATGATAATGCCGAATTGGCATATGAAGAAGCTGACGGAGATTTTAAAGAAAGTCCCGAACAAAGAGCCAAGATTGAAAAAAGAACTGATAAAATCGCTCAAGTTGATGCATATTTAAAAAGTTTTTACACAGGACAAAATGATGAAGATGGTAGTAATATTGGTGATGTTGAGCAACCTGAAAAAATCATACAACAAGCAGTTGGTCCATTAAAAGAAGATTTGGCGGTTTGGTTTGGTACAAAGAAAAAACCAAAAGGTTCAAAACAACCAAAGGGTCCTTGGGTAAATATTTGTAGAAAAAAAGAAGGTGGGGGACACCCTCCATGTGGAAGACCTGATGCAGACCCAAAAGGTTATCCAAAGTGTAGGGCTGCAGGTGTTGCTGCCAAAATGTCGGACTCACAGAAAAAAGCCGCTTGTTCTCAAAAAAGAAGAGCTGAGAAAAAAGACCCTAAAGTAGGTAAAGGCAATAAACCTACAATGGTATCATACAAACCAAGAAACGAATCAAATGATAATAAAATTAGAATTACTGAAAGTCAGTTAATTGATATTATCAAAAATATTATAAAGAATCCTTAATAATATTAGTATCAACTTTTTTAGGTTCAGTTTCTACTTTTGGAATAGATTTTTGTTTGGGTTTTTCGACTTTGATTGTATCATATACAATTTTAGTTACAACTTTAGTTTCAATCACTTTTTTTGGTTCAGTATATGATTCATCTTTACGACCGTAATTAATACTGAATATACCAATCAGTAACAATAAAAAAGTAGGGATTGATAACATTATCAATCCAAAGTAATAAGTTAGTTTAAAAGGACTGTTTTTCATTAGATTTTGTGTAAAATGTTCTGAAGTGAATGTTTAATATTTGAAGTAATTTCTTTTTCAAATTCAATACGTCTTTTTTCAACTTCATTATCAAACAATGAAATAATTTTACGCCAAGAATCAACTTCCAAATATACGGTATAAGAATAGACGTGATTAATTACCTTTACGTTGTGGTTTTCTAAAATTACGAAAATATCGTGTTCTTCATTACGGATATATCTTTTGTCTGAGAGTGGTGTAAGAAGAAGAATGGTTTCATCCAAATTAATTAGTTTCTTACAAATCGCAATACAATCTTTTTCGTATTCCGATTTTTCTGTAGGTGGAGTTGATAATCTTTTGAATGAGATGTAAGCTTTTTGTACTGCTCTTCTAAACTTGTGGGAAAGGTTTTTCATGGTCTTATGTCAATATTTACAACAAAGATAAAACCTTTTTTTGGATAAAAAAAACTATTGGTGAAAATATATTAACAATATACACCTGAACAACGTTTTTTACCATCAAGACCTGGTTGTCTCCCCTTACATACTTGTACTGCATATCCGTTAGCATATGCACTTGGGTATACGTCAAATTTTGATTTAGCAGCGGCTTTACCACGAGCACATAATTTTGTACCCGTTTTTTTTCTACCCTCATACATCATATCATCATGTTCATCTTCCATAGATGATTCCATGTCGTCTCTTTTTGTTTCGTTCATTAAGAAATCAAAAACTTGGTCCATATTATTTTTGGCTTCAGCGATGTGGTCTTGTGCCCAATCGTGACCATTATCTAAAATAGACTCAATCATATCTTTGTCCATCTGCAATAACATATCACATTGTCTACGAATTTGTTCAAGATTTGAAAAAAACATATATCTTTCATTTTCTTGTTCTAATAGAACTTTTTTAACAATTCTGTTTAAATCTGATTCGGTTAATTTTAATGTTTTCATATTATTGTCTAAATGATGTATTATTTGTTTTATAATTAACAATACTAAAAGTTAATTCTTTCTTATAAGTATCTTTATTACCCGAAGTATTCACTTGGATATCAACATAGTAGTCATTTGGTATTTTATCTCTGGTGTCAAACATAAAATAATACTCATTTGGCGTTCTATTTACAGGTGTCCAATCTTGTACTAATACTTCCGTAGTACCTTCTTTCACATACACTCTATAAAATGCAGATACATCTTCTAATGGTGCTTGTGCGGTATACGCTCGTTTAATTGTAACCCCAACTTTTCTAATATCGGTATTAAGGATTTGTTCGTTTTGTAATATACCGTAAAACTCAAATCCAAATTTACTTGGTTCTTTTGATGTGGACCCTATTTGAATTCCTGCGGTATACTCTTGTAATACAAATTGATTTGTTACGTTTGGTAATGCCTGCCCATTAATAGTCAAACCTGACCAAACATCATAGTACATACATGGAGTTGCACCTGTAAATGAGTTTGGTACAATAACCTCATAAACTCCTCTGGTTCTCAAACAAGTTGATAGTGTTGCCATACCAGGTACTGCATCTCCATTTCGGTCTTCAATTCTAACTATAGGATTTGAGTCTAAATTAACAAAATCACCATTTTGATAAATGTAAAGATATAGTCGGTTTGTTTGATTTTTTAAGAAAATGTTTCGGTCGTCTTTAATTAAATCGTCGTACGTTGTTTGTAAAAATGGTTGGTAGAATGTTTGTGTGTGTCTTGAAAAAAACGCAACACTATAACTATCGGTCAAACCTGTGATATTCTCTATTTGAGGTAAATATGCAATCCCCCAACCTGTTACACCAGTAATCGTACCATTTAAAATACCATTAATTTCACTGGTCATATCCATGTTAATGTCTTCATTACCTAACTCAAAATGTTGTCTTGCAACAATAGTCAGACCTGAAAAATTAACAGAACCTTCATTTTTGTTATTATATAAACCTGATTGAGACCACCCACTTATTGTTGTTGTTTGATACCAATTGGAGGGTCTTGTAGAAAACGCTCTACTATCTACATAAGTTAAAGGTGTTGAACCACCGTTGGCACTATTTTTTGTAAGATTAAAATCATTGTAATCATATCCAACACCTTCATCCCAAAGTTGTGGATTACCAGTACTACCTGAAGTTTTTGGAATTCTAAAAAGAATCAAATCAAATGATGTCGCTCTTCTTCTTTCATTAGACATGAATGTATTTAACAACTCATTATCGAAGGATGAGGTATTTGTCATTTGTAAAACGTGGGTCATACCTGTGGTACATCCTGTAGATATTACTCCTGTTGCAATGTTTTGCCTTAATAAATCTAAATCTAAGTCAAACAATAAACGACTATACCCATAATTTGGTACTATATAATCTGATGCACCAAAATTCAATTCAATAATAGGGTTTCTACCCGTATTAACATATGAATCTGAAATGATTGTATTATTCTTATTTACGTACGACCTTAAAATTGACATTAATCTTTTTAATATAAATATCAATTAAGTCGAATATTCGCATTAAGAATTTTTGTATAAGCATTTTGCATTTCCGTAAGGATATTTGGAACACTTGTACCGTCTTGAGTGACAGGTACAGGTGGTAGTCCTGGATAAGCGTGAGTATGTGTAATTAAGAATCTAACGATAAGATTTAATAACTCTAAAAGTTCTTCACCCCTAACCAAACTTGATGTTTTTGGTAAGAACTCATCAACAAATTGGTCAAGTGATACACCATATAATGTATTTGCAAAATTAATTTTACCCTTACCTGGTATTGATGAAGTATTCGATAATAGGTATAAGGTATCACTTGCCAACGCTCCATAAGTTGTTTGACTATTAGAATAGGATTGTTGAGGAACTAAAGTAGTTTTAATTTCTAAAGGAACCCCTACTTTATTTTTGGCATAAATTAAACCATAACCACCTTGTTTTAATGCTGGGTATAATTTTACTTGATTGAATATTTGAGAAACATTAATAAATGAGTCTGTTGCGGTTGAACCCGAATTTGAAGAAGGATTAATAATAGAATATGTTAAATTATTTGGTCTATAAAAAATCGGGAATTTATTTTGTTGGTCTGAAAATAATTGAATACCTGAAGTCGTTGTGGTTTTTTCATTACAAGTTTTAATGAACTCATTTATGAATTTAATTGTTTCAGTTTTGGATAGTAATGAGAACGATTCAGATGCAACCATTATTTTTAAACTTTCACTGACTTCAGTACCAACAGTTAAATTTTTAGAATTTGTTGATAAATCAGGTTTTAGTTGATAAAGGTAAACTGTACCCGCAAATAAGTCTTGTGTATTTTCAGGGTTAGTAATAACCCACTCAATAAGATATTTTACTTGAACGACAATCTCATTTGTTCTTGACACAAGTTTACTTGGTAATGGAGTCTTTGATTGGTTAAATCTTGACAGTTGTAAAAAACCTCTTTGTTGGTTACCAACAGGAACAATATTTGGTTGTAATTGAGTTCCTTTGAATTTACCAGCCCTAATTAAAACTTCATCTTGTTTAACCACAACATCAGCACTTCCTCTACCTAATAGGGCATTGTCGCCAGGCTCGGGGAACACTCCTTTATGGACCGCTTGGTCGGTATATGTACCATCTTGGTTTTTAAGGGGTTTTGGGTTTTTTAATTGAGTACCTGTACCCGTGAATTTGTTAGCACCCTGATAGTATTCATATCCTGTAGTTGTTGGACTTGAAAACGTATTCTGAATGTAATATTGGTTTTGATACTTAAAGTCTTTGTTTGTGTATAATACCTGAGCCATTTCTGTAACTTTTGGTACCTGATACATAAAATACGGCATAAGAGGACTGAAAACAAAAGGGTCTCTTATACTCCAAGCATCTTTTTCTTCGTTCCATGGCGGGTCGGTAATTGAGCGTACAATATCATCATAATTGTCAATTAACAATTTTGCTCTAATTCGACCCAACATCATTGGGTCTTGGTTGTCCATTACGGTTACCTGAAAAAATATTGTATTATCGTTCATTATTTCCTTGATTCGTATTCTTTAAGAATTGTATTATATAACTCTTCCACTTTATCCAAATAAATGGTTGAATTAATAATACTTTCCTTTGTGAGGTCAAATTCAGTTGTTAATTTATCCATAACCTCAATTAATTTTGAATTTGGTTGGTCTTTTAACTCTTTTTGTAGTTCGATTATATTTTCAAATTCTTCTTTATTCATTTTACCTACTTTTTGCAAATATTTTAATTGGTCCTGCGGCACTAACACCAACAGCGTCTATTGCGCCGTTTTGTGCTTCTTCTTGTTCGGCACCTTTGTTTGATGCCAAATTATATAACGCCATTAAATTTGGCGACCCATCAGGTAATGTACCTGTCGGAATTCCAAAAGATTGTAATTGTTTTATCACATTAATTGTCGACCTTTCAGCTGAAGTTCCTGGTAAAAACTCAGTCAACAATAACAATGCTGCTGGTGTTTTTGAACCTGGAGTTGCAAAACCGCTAAGTAATTTTAATATGATTAAAATATCATCAACCAAAGATTTGCATTTTCTGTAATCTTGTACTCCTCGTACAACTTGCTGAACTATAAGTGCGATGTCTGTTAACCTTTGAATCACAAGAGTTTTTTTCTCTAACTTACCTTTTGCAATATCTTTTAATACGGATGAAATTAAATTAATAATATCTTTCTTTAATAATTGAAAAAGTTCCTCAACAAAAATTGCACCTATTTTAGATGTAACTTGAATATTAAATGACTCAAACGACTTTAAAAAATCTACTTGGTCATTTACAATATTATTAACCGAACCATTAACCGTACTACCGCTTTGGGTATAAGTGTTTGCGGATGTTACTGCTTGATTATATAATCCAGTTGCATCTTTTTGAACAACCCTAAGCAAGACAAATATTGGGAATAGAACTTTTGGACTCAATATTGAACCCGCAACTGCTTTAGGTATTTCTTTAATTACATCTTTATTTACCGCAATTTGTAAATCAAAATTTGTAGGTAAAAAAACTTTCCAATCAGGGTTTTCAAAAATAGTGTTAGTTATGTCGGAGATATTTTGAACTTGGTCTTCAATACTTAAATCTTCATTTTCCCTAAAACCAGTTAATTCATTGATTAATGTTTCGGTATCTACAGGTAATTTCACATTTTCACAATCTTCAAATTCCATAACACCATTTTGAATGTTACTGATTGCTAAATCTATATTTCTTAAATCAACTTCAGTTAGTTCAAAAAAAGATTCATCCACACCGTCTAATTCGGCAATTTTAGAAATACCACTAACATCAATTTCTCTTCTTGAGTCAAAGCACAATCCTAATATTCTTTGTAATATTAATAAAAATTGTGATTGTTTTTGAATTTCATCTGCACCCATCTTAGCCTGAATACTTATGGCACCTGAAAGGATATTGACTAAATTTGCTGCAAAATCAACACTGTCAAATAATTTTATAGTTCCGTAATAATCTTCTAAAAAGTCAACAACTTTGTTCATTGTACCACCAGTGATACCTGCAATTGGGTCAACTTTAGAAATCAGTGCAACTCTAAAACATGGTTGGTCTACCCCAAATTGATTAGTAGTACTAAATTGAAAATCAAATAAGTCTTGACCTGAAATTCCTTGGTAAAACTTACCGTACTGTCCTTTAAATGAATTGGTTGCATTTGCACCCTCCAATCTAAAGTTAAATTCTTTGTTCATTGGAAAAGGTTTCAAACCACCATAAGGTTTAAATATATTTGGTTGGACATTAGGTGTTGGTTTTTCATATATTACCTTACCTAATTTAGAATCTGAACTAATTTTTAAAATACTTGCAATGTCCATCGACTGAACGGGTACATATATACCTTGGCCAACAGGTAATGTTTCTAATGGATTTATTTCTAAATCAGTTGATGTATAACCCTCAAAAGTTTGTTCTTGAGAACACCCGATTGCTCTTATGGCTTCCTCACTAACAATTTTTTTTACTTTAGGTTCGATTTTAACCGCAGTTTCTAAAAGTTTTTTCTTTAGGTATTGTAGTGTGGACAACCCTGAACCATTTGCTAAACTAATCATGTCTAACAACTGATTAAATGAATTTGGTGGTTGTCTTAAATACCTTTTTTGTTGGGTGGCAATCTTATTTAATTGAGATGCAATATCAGGTATGCTTTCAGATTGAGAATTACCTGCAGTACTTTTTAATTTTTTTGCGGATTTAGATACCTCAATATAGGTCTTTATTGAACTAATTTCACTTTTGGCTGAGTCGTATCCTTGATTTAAATCTGTTGGCATGTTACTTCATTTTGTACGATTCTTCATCGTTTGAAACATCCTTGTCAATCAGATTTTGAATTAAGTCGTCATCCAAATCTGCAAGTGAAAAAGATTCGGTATTGTTATTATTTGATTTTTCCCAAATACTAGATTGTAGTTTTGACAAACTAATTTTTTTCTCAACACATTCGTTAACTATTTTTTGTTGCTTTTCAATCACAGGGCCGATAGTCATCATATCTCCTGGGTCTTTCAACATAGATAACATTTTATTTTGAATTCTGATTGCAGTTTGTCTTTGTTCTACAAGTTCATTATAGATTTCCTGCATTAAAGATAAAATTGAATCTTTAGTAAAATTAATTTCTTTACGTTGAGGTCTTGGCATATCTATAAATACTTTTTAATCTGTTTTCATTTTAGATTGAATCAAAATATATAGTTTCTTAAATCTTTTGATTGAACTACGAATTTCTTTTGTACTTAAATTAGTCATTTCTCTTAAGGATAATAAAATTACATTTTTATTAAATTTATTATTATCCGCACTTGAAAAGATTGATTCGTAATTTTCAAATAAGTCAATTAATGCATACCCAAGTTTAGTTTCATTTTCATTTAGATTTTCATCCTCAATAAAATCTTTTAACTCTTTTAAGTATTGTGTAATTATAACTGTAGTATCTACAACTTCTTCATCTATACGATACATCATGTCTGGTCTTTCCTCGATACTTGCCGACATATCTTCATAAGATACTTTTCGATTAATTTCCTTTTGGTCTTTAATAATTTGACCCATTAGATAATTTTTACAAATAGTACCAAAATAAGAATATGCTTTTTTTTCTTTTGAAGGTTTAAACTTGTCAACCTTAGTCATTAAGAAAGAATGTGTATCGCAATGGATTTCGGTAAAATCCATATCTTTACGATACAATTTGTATCTTCGTATAATTGATGAAATCATCTTATCGAGAGGTCCTCGTAAGTATTCGTTATATATTTTGTTTTTTTCTTCGAAGGTTTGGGCTAATAAAAATCTTTTAACCGCCTCTTCTTCTCTAACATCAAAATAATTTACATTTACCGTTTTCCTACCTCTTTTTTTTGATGAAACATCTTCTGTTGTTGCAGATAGAGTTTCTAACATTATACATTTTCAGATTGGTATTTTATGTTTCTATCATCTACAAAGAAATATTCTTTTTTTGCGGTCTGAACCCAAAACTTAACCTCATCTTCCAACATTTTATTTTCACCAAATTTGTAGTTCCAAAAAATAGAACCTTCTCTCATATTTGTGTGTTTATAACCAAGTCTTGGAATTGTCATGATGGAAACTGAATTATAAGTCAACCTCAATAAAAACTCATATACAAACGTTAACTTAATTGATGATTTAAATCCTCCAAAATCATCAATAACTGATTTTTTAATTACACATCCTGCGGTTTGGAAATTTTGATAATCTTGTAAAGTTTCGTTTGTAAGGAATCCCATTTCTTGTGTAAAATTAGCTGCGAAAGTTGCTTCATTTGTAAAACCTGCAAACATACCTTTTTCATCTGTTTCAACAACAACAGGTAAGAACGCTTGTACGTTAGGGTAAGACTCAATGTATTTCTGTACGTTTTTAAACCATATTGATGAATACTCATCATCAAATTCAAATAAAGAAATCCAAGTACCTTTGGCATTACTGATACCGTAGTTTACTTGACCACTATAATTAGGTTCTTTATCCCACAATAATTTAACAACATTCAGGGATTCAAAATCGTAGTCATTCAAAAAATTTACTAAAGTTTCTTCAGAAGAATGTACAATGATTAATTCTTCAATACCTACGGTCTGTGTTTTAATAGATGTAATTGCCTTTTCAAAGTATTCGTCAAAGTTTCTGGCTTTAGACGATTTAATTGGTAAAATTACGGATAGTGATAATTTAGTATTCATATTATTCTTCGGTTTTAGAAATTTGTTCTTCAAATGAATTTGCTCTAACGTTTAAGTATTCTTCAAATAAGGTAATAACTGTTGAGTCAAATTCTTGTTTATTTGTATATTTTTCAGCTGTTTTTTTCATGTTCTCATACAACTCAGGTTTGATGTTATCTTCTAACCAATTTTGGATAAAGTCGGCAATAAAATCACACATCATATTTGGGTCGGTTAACCACACACCATTGTCTTCATTCATCCACTCAGGTTGTAAGTAAGGTACTTTACCAATTACAGGAACTCCTGACGCCATAGACTCTAATGGGAATGTACCAAAACCACTTTGTTCATCCATCCATACACTAACAAAACAATCTCTTAATGAATTTGCAAATTCTTTTTCAGAAAGACCTCTTAAATCTCTAAATGTGAACCAACGGTATTGTGGGAATTTAAGGTAAAAAGTTTTGATGATATTAATTGCGTCCGATTGTTCTTTAGTGTGAATACCAATAATTGGCATTGCAGGTAATTCCTTAGGGTAAAAACTATCAGTAATTAATGGTTTAACAATATCAAAACTACTTTGTCTCATAACATTTTCAATATATTCTTGTTGTTTTGTTGTTGTAGTGATACATTTGAAGAAACCATACTGCGACCAATTTTGACCTGGTTGAAGTGTCTCAACAATGTAAGAGTAGTTTTGTGTTAATACAATTTTACCACAAGGTAAATTTTTGATTTGTTCCATGATATACCCAAAAAGTTCAGGAATAACAATAAAGTCTTCAGGGGAAATTTCTAAATTTTGACCTTCAATAGATTTATGTGGGATTGACATATATTCTTCATCCATCCATGCAACAACTCCTGCATAGTCATTTTTCTCATGAAGAATAATTGGATTAAACCCCGAGTCTAATAAAGTTTTTGCCATCTGATAAATAAATCTAACAGATGCTTTTGCATTTCCTTTAGTGTCTTGGACTAAGAAATAAATTCTTGATTTCTTATCCCTAAGATTTTTAATTGATTCTTTTACTTTTTCGTTTAACGATGCGTCCATATTAATAATGATTTATAAGTTTTTTATTTAATAAACTGTTGAAAGCTAGTCTAAAGGGTATACTAGTATTTGTACTTGACTTCATTCCTAATTTTTCATCAATGTCTTCATGTTCGGTTAAAATAGTGTCCATTAACATTTTAACCATTTCAAATTTTACAATATTGATTTTCATTTCGGTAGACCCCGACATTGTTTCGTCATCTTCATCTTGTGATGACATATCGAGATATTCTTCTACTTTGTCTAAATCGATATAATAATTTTCTCCTAATACGTTAATCATATAGCTCTGTTATTTTATTATTTAAGTCTTTAAATGTTGTTATAAAATGTTCAACCTCAATTTCTTTATTATATGAGGTTTCATATTTTATAATTGTTTTCTCTTTTGGATAATCTAATAATAGTTTAGGATTCGCCGTAAGTAAAACGTCTACAGAGTCCCAAAGAGAATTTATTGTAGATTCGCTATAAAATTTAACTGTTTCTACTAAACACCCAAATTTAGATATGAAAAATAATGATGCTGGTTTTGACTTACCCATCTCATCCGATACAATTAGAATATCGTGTTTATCTCTCATATCTAAATAAAAATTATTAAAATCCATCATGCTTGAAGTTTCTGTCGAACCGGCATGACCAAAAATTTCCATAGTATGTTCTTTATATAAAAAATTATATAACTCATCCTCATCTTTAAATTTAAGATGGGACATAATGTCCAAAGAAGTTAAATCTGATATTACCTCATAATGAGATTTCTCCTCGTCTTCTTTAAATGGATTATCTAAATACCATTTTTCATATTCCTGTTGGATTTTTTTTAAAGTGTCTCTTAAAACACCATTCAACTCTATTCCGATTCTCATTCTGTTTCGTTATCGTATTTTTGTAATATTTTAGTTATCAGGGGATTTCTCACAATATCTTTTTTGTCTTTAAATTCAAAAGTTGATATTACCTTAGAGTCTCTAAATTTTTCAATTGCATCCCACAATCCGCTGTGAGTTTTATTTTTATATCTATCAGATTGTTCAACATCACCTGAAATAAAAAATTTACTATTAAACCCTATCCTTGTCAATAGAAGTTTCATCTGACTTGGTGTTGCGTTTTGACCCTCTTCAAAAATTAAAATTGAGTTATCAATATTCATACCCCTCATGAATGCCAATGCGAATACCTCAATAATTTCAAGGTCTTTTAATTTTTCTCTAGCTTCTTTTCCAATAATTTTATTCAAAAGATAATAAGATGGAAAAATGTACGGGTCTAATTTTTCTTCGACATTACCTGGTAAACTACCAAGTTTTTCTTCAGCCTCAACCGCAGGTCTTACAATAATTATTTTTTCATATGGTGTGTTTGGGTCTGCCAATAAATCTACTGCTGCTTTCATGGTTATGTAACTTTTACCAACACCTGCAGGACCTGAACACACTGTGACCTCACTTGAGGTTAATGTATCATAATAATTTTTTTGTGTTTGAGTTAAAAACTTTTCTTTTGTTTTTCTCTTAATTATTGAACAAATTATTTCTTTCTTTGTTTTTGCCTGTCTTTCTTCTTGTAAAGAAGGTGTCGGCGTTGGTGACTTTCTTGTTGGTTTTGCCATTATTTAATTTTTTCTCTTTTAGTTTCAGAAATTCCTCTACGATAAATTGATTCTCCCTTATCAGGACTCTCATATATCCATTTCTTATTTGCGACTTGTTCTGAAATCCACTCGTAAGTTTTTTGAAGTCCTACCGATAAAGGTTGGTTTACTTCCCACCCTACTTTTTCTTTGTATAACTTATTATCTGAATTACGACCTTTAACACCTAAAGGACATTTAAATCCGTATTTTTCAACAAACTCATCACCTTCAATATTTTGAATTGAAATATTTTTTCCTGAAATGTTAATTGCCATCGAAGCTAATTGGTTAATGGTTACCATCTCTTCAGAACCAATATTAACAGGTCCAACAAAATCGCTATCCATTAATCTTAATACCGCTTCAACACATTCATCAACGTATAAGAATGAACGAGTTTGTAAACCATTACCCCAAACTTCAATTACACCACCATCTTTAGTTTCTGCTGCTTTTCTACACATTGCTGCTGGTGATTTTTCTCTACCTCCTGTCCAAGTACCTTGAGGTCCAAAAATGTTATGGAATCTTGCCACTCTAACATCTAAACCATAATTTCTATTAAACGCTAAAAATAATCTTTCAGAGAATAATTTTTCCCACCCATATTCTGAATCAGGATTTGCGGGGTATGCTGAAGATTCTTCACAGTTAGGGTTTAATGGGTCAAGTTGATTGTGTTCAGGATACATACATGCAGAAGAAGAGTAGAATACTTTCTTAACTTTCTTTTTAACACATTCATGAACAACATTAAGGTTAATTGTTGCTGAGTTGTACATTACGTTTGCATCATTTTCACCGGTAAAGATATAAAGTGCTCCACCCATATCTGCTGCTAATTGGTAAACCTCATCAACACCATCTTCAATTACTAACTCAACCACTTTAGGGTCTGTTAAATCACCTAAGATAAACTCATGACATATTTCTTCATGTGGGAAATATTCGTGTTTTTTTATATCACATATTCTAACGTGATTTCCTTCATCTTTTAATCTTTTTGCGAGGTGTCCACCTATGAACCCTCCCCCGCCTAATACTACTACTCTTTTCATTAGTTAAAATATTTTTGGTATATGTCAAAATATTCGACAGTTTTTTCAGGAAGTAAATCCCTGTAATTATGTAAATTCTCCAATAAAGGTAAAGTACCTCTATATCCTATTACTTCATTTTCTAAATTCTTCACTAAATCTTGTGGATTTCTTGCTTGATAAACAGATGCTTTTGTAAACATAACAGAGTTAGGGAAGTGGTGTTGCATAACATATGCCCCCCATATGTCATCCATTCTACCTGTGTATGGAAATACTGTGTAGTATTTTAAAACACTTCTATGGATAAACGTATTTTGTGAATTAAATGGGGTTAACTGTTTTGTGGTGAATGGTTCAAAAGGTTTGAACTTAACAATTGGTTTTTTACTTAATCTACAAATTGCGTCGATATCTGGGTCACCATCCCAAAATTCTGCTTGGACCAAAGGTTTAATTTTTGTCTTACCTTTGTATTCAATATTATTTTTTACTTGAAGGTATTCGATTGGGAATCCTCTATGCCATAAATCATTGTGTTCTGTAGTTGAAATTGCATCGAAATAAGGGCAAGAAGTGTTTTCATATTCATCAACTTCAATTTCTTGACCTAACATGATATTATCACCCCAACTATCATATGGGATATTATCGTCATCCACGGTTGCAATAATTTCAGCTCCTTGTTGGTACGCATAAACAAATCCGATATTTCTTCTTTGGATTGTTCTCCATCCGATTATTTCAGATAGTTCAGGATATAATTCTGTTTGTTTGTCAGGGTGTAAATAAATAAAGTTCTTGTAGTGTTTTTCTAAATACTCGTACATGTGATGTGGAGTCTTTAAATCTCCAACAACTACAAATGTGAAATCTTTTTTATCTGCAATATCTCCAAACTTAAGGGTTGCTTCTGTTGGTTCATTAATTGTTGTGGTTACTATAAATTTTTTCATATTAATA
>VFQS010000402.1_pt1 | contig 50337 bp, 37 predicted proteins | sample 3512361 | NCBI WGS metagenome assembly VFQS01 (sample SAMN10412375, study PRJNA504923) | tailings metagenome | isolation source: Relicate 1 Philex TSF3 active mining | place: Philippines | reverse complement strand
AGTTTGTGCCTAGCACTTCCTGCCTTTCTTTTCTTCTTTTTAGTCTAAAGTCCAGTTATAGATAATTCAAATAAAAACTACAGCTTCGACTTCGCTCAGCTAGCTTACACCGTGGGCTGAGCGGAGTCGAAGCCTCCTCTACAAATTATTTAAAACAACTATAAGTAGATGAGCATAAATAAACCGAAAGGACTGTTCTACTCACTACGTGGGCGGAACAATCCTTTCGGTTTTCAGTTTATTTATGCCTAGCTACTTACAAGTTTTCGTATAGATCAGCAATGATGATGTTAGAAAATAACCAACCATCGGGCGGAATTAACATGATCCGCAGATCATTTGATTGATCTAACAACTTGACCCAGTTTTTTGCTTGATAGGGATGGAGAATTTGCAAAGCGCGATCGCAAAATTCGGTTCCATAATTTAATTGCAATGACTTTAAACTCAAACCTTCCGCCAATCTCAATCCCTGCATTAGCGTATCCATTAACTCCTCTCTATCGTCAATTACAGGAGCCGTAAAGCCAATTCCCGATGCTTGCCATTGCGCGATCGCATCGAGATATTCCCGCATCTTGCGTGGGCGATCGATCCTTTGGCGATTGATATAACTGGTCGCGCCCATACCCATGCCATAAAAGGGTTGGTTATGCCAATAGGTCAAATTATGTTGTGCTTGATAACCATCTTGAGCGTAATTTGAGATTTCATAATGCTCATAACCTGCGGCAGGTAGTAACTCATGGGCAGCGATATACATCGCAACCGTATGATCTTCCGTTGGCAAGGGTTGATCACCTGCTTGATAGCGTTTACCAAAGGCAGTTCCTTCCTCAATGGTTAAGTCATAAACAGATAGGTGGGTAGGTTGCAAAGCGATCGCCTTTGCGAGTGAGTCCTGCCAATCGGTCATGGTTTGATAGGGTAGCCCTGAGATTAAATCTAAACTGAAGTTCTCAAATCCCGCTTTTTGAATCGCATCTACTGCTTCATAAATTTCGGCAACACTATGACCACGACCACATACATCTAATAATTCCTGCTGAAAAGCCTGTGCGCCTAGACTAATGCGATTGATGCCCAAACTGCGATAACCCTGCAGAGTCTCCAGACTAACAGTTCCTGCATTGGCTTCGAGGGAAATTTCGGCGTTAGAGGCGATCGCAAAATATTTGGTAATTGTGTCAAGAATCTGCTCAAGCTGCTTTACCGATAGCAGAGATGGCGTTCCCCCACCGAAAAAGATAGTTTGCAATGGTTCAATCGGTGGAATCTCGGAAACGGTCAGCGCAATTTCTTGGCACAGCACATCCACATATTGCTGCTTGAGATTTTCGCCACCTGTCGTAATTGCGAAGTCACAATAAAAACAACGTCGCTTACAAAAGGGAATATGCAAGTACAGAGATTTAGGAAAGATTTGACTCAAGGTAGCAATGCAGTAGTTAATTGAAGGTTGACGCTTTGGGTTAGCCTTCAATTATTGGATGAAGAGATTATATAATCAGATTTCACTGCTTGGCGATCGCCAAATTTACAGCTAAGCTCCGTGAAATGGGCATTGATCCTGAGCAAATTGCATAACATCAATTTAAGAGTTAGGACTTACGCATCGAGTGGATGTGGCGCGGGCTTTGCCCACGCCACATCCAGCCAAAACCCAGTAAATTCGTTAGCATTGCGTAAGTCCTATAAGTATTAACAGAGTAAGTCTTCGCAATCTTTTAAGTAATTCTACTTATTAAAAACATCTAGTAAAAAATCAGCCAAAATAACTGAAAAGAGAGGTCTTGAATCGGCTTTAATTAAAAGAGCAATCGTCAAAAAGCAAAGGAATTCACGGCATACATATGGGGATTGCAAGGCGAAAATTCTTGCAGGCGGGTCTGACCAGCCTGATCGGATGGCAATTTCTCACTCGCGATCGCGTGGCACTTGCCGCCGATCAGTTTGTTCGTCAAGCTACGGGATCGGCATCACGCAAGAGGGCACTATTGATTGGGATTAATCAATACGATGCTAGGGACGATTCCCCCAATAGCTCTCAAAATTTTTCACAAAATAATCCCAGTGGATGGCTACCTTTACATGGCTGTGTCAATGATGTGGAGTTGCAAAGGGAATTATTAATTTATCGCTTTGGGTTTGCCCCGCAGGATATTGTCACCCTCACCGATCGCGAAGCCACACGCACAAATATCAACAATGCCATTACTGAGCATTTAGTAGCCCAGACCCTTCCCGATGACTTGGTGATGGTGCATTTTAGTGGGCATGGTTCGCGTTTGGGCAATTACAATACGTTGGTTCCTGTGGATAGTGGTTTGCCGCAAAGGCTGGAAAATCTGCAAGATATCACGTTACGGGAATGGCAAAGTTGGTTAAAGGAAATCAATACGGATCGGCTCCTATGTGTAATCGATGCAGGATTTTACTATCCGAATTTCTCGGCACTTGGCAATTTTCGTTTGCGATCGCGTATTGGGCGCAGTGATTGGCAAGCCCCACAGGAAATCCAACAAATAGAAAAGCAAGCGATCGGCACATTTTTACGCGCCGCCTCAGGAGAAATGCTCTGTGCTGATGCTCAGTGGTCAGGATTTAGTAGTGGTGCATTTACTTACGCCTTAGTGCAGCAACTCTGGCAAATTACCCCCGCTACGACAATCCACGTAGTCATGAGCAATTTGGCAACTACCCTTGATCGCAAAGCCCTGCACAATGACAATCTCTCCATTGATAAACAAGTGGCAGCAATGGTAGAAGTTGAGTCCGTTAAGCAAAAAGCGATCGCAACCAATACCTTTGCCGAATTGCTTTCAAATCCTGACCTTGGCTCCGATGGCGTAATTATTAATGCCATTGATCGTCGTACTGCTGACATCAGCTTAGCGGGTTTACCAATCACCGTTTTAAGTAACTACATGGCAGGTTCAATCTTTCAGGTGCTACCCCCTAAAGTTGCAGATTTATCACCCGTGACCAATGACTCTCAAGATGCTGCAACTCTGCTAAAACAGATTGCGACTAGTCCCCAGACAACAGTGCAAGTTAAGTCGCGCAATGGCTTTAATGCCAAAGTTGAAGTCTTAAATGATTACAGCGCCAATCAAAAATTGGAAACAGGGCAGATTCTCCAAGAAGTCATGCGAGCAATTTCGCACAATGTCAAATTAGCGATCGCCCTTGATGCAGGATTGAGCAAAATCGAGCGTGTTGATGCTACTAGTGCCTTTTCCACCTTACCGAATATGTTTGGGGTCAATGCCAACGAGCAATGCGCGGACTGTCTCTTTGGCGTGCAATCTGCAAGCTATGGATTATTTACGGTCGGACATACGCCTATCCTTGGTTCCTTTGGTTCTGTTGGAGAATCTGTTGGCGTAGCCATCAAGCGACTGCAACCCTTTCTGGAAAGTCTTCTTGCCGCAAAACTAATTCGAGCTACCGAAAATCAAGCCACATCGCATCTCAATGTGAGAGTAACCCTCAAAGCCATGATTGGTGTTGATGAACGTTCTGTTACGATTGCAAGTAAAGCCTCCGCTAGAGCCGATCTCATTCCACTAAATAATGCGGCAAATAACACTGTTCGGACTAAGGCAATTAATATTGGCGATCGCCTAGAATGCCAAATCGAAAATTTCAGCGATCAACCTCTCTATGTGCGAATTTTTTGCCTTGATCCACGTAGCAAAGTCCTCACTCCCAACTTCATCGCCACCCCCTATGCCAATGATGGTGTAATTTCACCTGCGGAAACTCTCACTATTCCCTATCCCAAAGCTCCCATGAATTGGGCAGTTTCCGCGCCACAGGGAATGGTTGATGTCCAAGTGGTAATTAGCCGATCGCCACTTTTGCAAGTAGCTAAGACTTTAGAAGCATCTCAACGGCAAGCTTCATCGCTCAATGGACTGATTGCCATTCCCAACCCATTACAAGTTGCCCAAGCCTTACTGGAAGATCTTGATCGCGCAGGCAAACCATCCGAATTTGGCAATCTCGCGAATATCAGTGATACATGGATGTTAGATGTCCAGCAATGGGCTACCTTCAGCTTTAATTACCAAGTTACCTAAGGATAGATAACTTACAGCAATTACCGATCAAGCAAACCAAGAAGAATTTTGAAAGCGTTGCTTTACAACGCTTTCAAAATTCTTCTTGGTTTGGATTTGAGCACAAAGCACTGTAGTATGCCTAGCGATACAGGCGGCTATCCCTACGTTTGCGGTCTAGCGCCAATCAGCCAACATTTCTATAATGGCTTCAGTAACAAATTGTAAATAACAAAAATGGCTGTTAAAAAAGAAGACCCCAAGCGATCGCGCGCTCGTCTGATTGGCAATGTCCTATTGCTAATCGGCTCGGCATTGCTCATAGTAAACATCTTTTTACCAAATCTCTTTGCTCCCGCTTTACCTCGTGTTCCCTATAGCCTATTCGTCCATGAAGTTGAAGAAGGTAATGTTGCACGAGTCTATATCGGACAAGACCAAATCACCTATCAATTGAAAGGTGTCAGTCCTGAAATTCCAGGGGATGTGATTTCCACTACTCCTATCTTTGACCTGAACTTACCTGAACGCCTCGAAAAGAGCAACGTTGAATTTGCGGCTGCTCCTGTCAAAAAAGATAATTTCTTCGGTACATTACTAAGCTGGGTGATTCCTCCCCTAATCTTTGTCGGTATCTTCCAACTCTTCAGCCGTAACGGTGGTGGTGGCGCTCCCGGAGGCTTACAAATTGGCAAGAGCAAGGCAAAGGTCTATGTCGAAGGCGAATCTACCAAGACTCTCTTTGCTGATGTTGCGGGTGTCGATGAAGCGAAGCAAGAACTACAAGAAATTGTGCAGTTCCTCAAGACTCCTGAGAAATACACCAAAATCGGCGCGAAGATTCCCAAAGGCGTATTGCTAGTTGGCCCCCCCGGAACTGGTAAAACCCTCCTCGCCAAAGCAGTTGCTGGCGAAGCAGGCGTTCCCTTCTTCAGTATCTCTGGTTCTGAATTTGTCGAGCTCTTTGTCGGTGTTGGTTCTTCCCGTGTTCGTGACCTGTTTGAACAAGCCAAAAAACAATCGCCTTGTATTATCTTTATCGATGAACTTGATGCGATCGGTAAAGCTCGCTCTAGTGGCGGTATGTACGGCGGTAACGATGAACGCGAACAAACTCTCAACCAATTGCTCACAGAAATGGATGGTTTTGGTGTAGATGGAACGACAGTAATCGTCCTTGCTGCAACCAACCGCCCAGAAACCCTTGACCAAGCTTTACTACGTCCCGGTCGTTTCGATCGCCAAGTATTAGTCGATCGCCCCGACAAGAGTGGACGCTTAGAAATCCTCAAAATCCATGCGGCGAAAGTCACTCTTGACAAGAGTGTTGACCTTGAAACGATCGCTACTCGTACTTCAGGATTTGCAGGTGCAGACCTTGCTAACCTCGTTAACGAAGCTGCTCTCCTCGCGGCTCGTGCTGGACGCGAAACAGTTCTCCTTGAAGACTTTGCCGAAGCGGTCGAGCGTGTAGTCGCTGGTCTAGAAAAGAAGAGTCGTGTCCTCAATGAGAATGAGAAGCGAATTGTTGCCTATCATGAAGTTGGTCACGCTCTAGTTGGTGCATTAAATCCTGGAAGTGGCAAGGTCGAGAAAATCTCGATTGTCCCTCGCGGCATGGCAGCTCTTGGCTACACCTTACAACTACCAACAGAAGATCGCTTCTTGATGAGTAAAGAAGAAATCGAGGCACAAATTGCAACTCTCCTCGGTGGGCGCTCGGCAGAAGAAATCATCTTCGGTAGCATTACTACTGGTGCATCCAATGACCTGCAACGGGCTACAGAACTCGCTGATAAGATGGTGACTAGCTACGGTATGAGCGAAGTTTTAGGTCCTCTAGCTTACCAAAAGCAACAAAATCAATTCCTCGGTGGTATGGAGATGGCACGCAATGTCAGCCCTGCGACTTCGGAGGCGATTGATCGCGAAATTAAATCTATTGTCGAAAATGCTCACAACAAGGCTTTGGCAATTCTCAATGCGAATCGTGATTTGCTAGAGTCCATCTCTGAGAAACTTTTGGAAACAGAAGTAATCGAAGGAGACTTTCTCAATGGGTTACTATCTCAAGTTAAACCTGTAGAAGTTAACGTCTAGCGATCGCTTCGATATTACTCAATGAAATGCCACACTTTGCTAAGCAAAGTGTGGCATTTCATTGTTCGCTTCCACAAACCATTTAGGATTGCCAATAGCAACCCTAATTAGCTCAACATCGTTCAAGCAAACCCAGATTGCTGTTTCGCACACGTAGCGTGCGAAACAGCAATCTGGGTTTTAGGTTTACTTATGCTTAACTACTTTAGGACTTACACATCCACCCAAATCCCAGTAAATTCGTTAGCATTGCGTAAGTCTTATACTTACAGCGCTAAGCGCTCAAACCCGAACCAAGAAATTTTTTAAAAGCGTTGCTTTGCAACGCTTTTAAAAAATTTCTTGTGGTTCTTTTGCTCGAAAACTGCTGTGAAAGAGTTTTGGAAAAAAGCCATAATTAACAATCTGGTCAAAGCAAAAGTCTTGAAAATGAGTGACTAACTCAAATAACCTCTTCGTGTGGTCTGCATAGGAGTCATTTATCTACCTAGCTTTGATCAGCGAAATCTTGCTGCTGCCAATTCTTAAATACTTTCTTAAGCAGATGTGTAAGTCCTAGTTCTATTAAAGCTGTGGGTGACTTAAGTAACTGGATACAGGCATAATATAAAACTATACAAAAATCGAAAGAGATTAACTCATCCATCATGGCTACCGTTAACGACAACTATCTCAAACTTAAAGCAGGTTACCTGTTTCCCGAAATTGCAAGACGGGTAAACGCCTTTATTGAGGCAAATCCTGACGCAAAAGTGATCCGTCTTGGCATTGGTGATGTCACTGAACCCCTACCCCAAGCCTGTCGTGATGCCATGATCAAGGCGGTTGAAGATATGGGCGATCGCAATTCATTTAAGGGCTATGGTCCTGAGCAGGGCTACGCATGGTTACGGGAAAAGATTGCCGCAAATGATTTCCAAGCGAGAGGTTGTGATATTGACGCTTCCGAGATTTTTATTTCCGATGGCTCTAAGTGCGACTGCGGCAACATTCTTGATATTTTTGGCGATGACAATATCATTGCCGTTACCGATCCTGTCTATCCCGTGTATGTGGATACGAACGTGATGGCAGGGCACACAGGCGACATCAACGACAAAGGCGAATACGAAGGCTTAGTTTATTTGCCTGTCACTGCCGAAAATAACTTCACTGCCGAGATTCCCACCCAAAAAGTTGATCTAATTTATCTTTGCTTCCCCAACAATCCCACAGGTGCAACGGCAACGAAGGAACATCTACAAGCATGGGTAGATTATGCGCGGGCAAATGGTTCAATTATCTTCTTTGATGCTGCCTATGAAGCATTTATCACCGATCCTAGCCTTCCTCACTCCATATACGAAATTGAAGGCGCAAAAGAATGTGCGATCGAGTTCCGTTCCTTCTCGAAGAATGCAGGCTTTACAGGTACTCGTTGCGCTTTAACCGTTGTGCCGAAAAACTTGATTGGCAAAGCGAAAGATGGTTCTAATGTGGAATTATGGAAGCTCTGGAATCGTCGTCAATCCACCAAGTTTAATGGTGTTTCCTACATCGTTCAACGTGGTGCGGAAGCGGTTTATTCTGAGGAAGGGAAAACACAAACTAGAGCCTTGATTGACTTCTACATGGAAAATGCCAAGATTATCCGTGAGAAATTGACTGAAGCTGGTTTGGCTGTCTATGGTGGAGAGAATGCTCCCTATGTATGGGTGAAGACTCCTGCAGGGCTGACCAGTTGGGATTTCTTTGATAAGCTCTTACAAACCTGTAACGTGGTGGGAACTCCCGGTTCTGGTTTTGGCGCAGCAGGTGAAGGATATTTCCGCATTTCAGCTTTTAATAGTCGCGATAACGTGAATGAAGCCATGCGCCGCATTCTCGACAAGTTCAAATAGTAATTAGGAGCAAAGCATTCTCAAATTGAGGCGATCGCAAATTTTATAGCTGTCGCTAAATGTATGAGGACATAAACCCCAAGAAGAGAAAGGCGGCGCTTCGCGCTACCTTTCTCTTCTTGGGGTTTGACATAAGTGACGGCAACTTGTAGCTAAAGAGTTGTCACTAGGTAAGATTTCATGTAAGAATTCATGGGATATTTTGTGCTTGTGACAAGGGATCAGGAATTATGCGTTTAGGACAATTGCTCGCGTTAGCAGGGTATCAAAATTCTCAGCCTGAACTAGATGCGCTAGAAGTAAAGCGTGTAATTACCGATTCGCGGGCTTGCCAAGATGGGGACTTGTTTATCGGCATGACTGGGACACAGGTGGATGGGGGCAAATTTGCGCCACAGGCGATCGCACAGGGCGCGATCGCTGCCATTGTCTCCCATGAGGCTCATGCAAATTTGGCGGTTAAGGATAAAGCGATCGCTGTTGATGATGTGGTTGTCGCCTGTAGCAAATTGGCGACAGCATTTTATGACTATCCTGCACAAAAGCTGAAACTGGTGGGCGTGACGGGGACAAATGGCAAAACGACGACGACCCACTTGATCGAGTTTTTATTGCAAACCCAATATGCTGCTGCCCTATTTGGCACACTCTATACCCGTTGGGCGGGCTATTCCCAGACTGCGAGCCATACTACCCCCTTTGCAGTGGACTTGCAGGCGCAACTATCCCAAGCGATCGCCGCAGGTTGTGATGTCGGTTTGATGGAGGTTAGCTCCCATGCTCTAGACCAGAGGCGTGTGTTAGGTTGCCCCTTTGAGGTTGCCGTATTTACCAACTTGACCCAAGACCATCTGGACTACCACAAAGATCTAGAGGCTTATTTTCAGGCAAAGTCTCTCCTGTTTAGCGACACCTATTTACAGGGTCGCGCCATTATTAACCTAGACGATCCCTTTGGGCAGAGATTAGTGCAATCTCTCACAGACAAAACAGTTTGGACTTATAGCATTAGCAACTCTCAAGCCGATTTTTATACAGAGGATTTGACCTATCTGCCCAATGGCGCGACGGGAACTCTGCATACACCACAGGGGACAATTACTTTCAAATCGCCTCTAGTGGGACGCTTTAACGTTGAGAATATTTTGGCAGCGATCGCGACGGCTTTGCACATGGGCATGAGCTTGACGGAAGTAATCAGCCGCTTGCCAGAATTTAAGAGTGTCCCCGGTCGTGTAGAACGGGTACAGGTCAGCGATGACCAAGATGTAACTGTGGTAGTGGACTATGCCCATACTCCTGACAGTCTCGAAAATCTACTCAAGGCGATGCGTCCCTTTACCCAGCGTGAATTAGTCTGTGTATTTGGCTGTGGTGGCGATCGTGATCGCACCAAGCGCCCCTTGATGGGGGGGATTGCAGCCCGACTCGCCGATCGCGTTTATGTCACTTCCGACAATCCCCGCACCGAAGATCCCCAGAGAATTCTTGATGATGTCGTGGTTGGGGTCAAGGCGGACATTGGTGATAAACCTCTGACTATCGAAGGCGATCGCCATAAATGTATCCAACTTGCGATCGCTGAAGCCCAAGCAGGCGACACGATTCTGATCGCAGGCAAAGGACATGAAGATTATCAAATTATTGGGCGTGAAAAAATCCATTTTGATGATCGCGAAGAAGCACAATTAGCGTTGAGTCATCGATTAGCCATCCACTAAAGTAATTAGCAATGAACTTTAAAGCTTTGCTGAGTCAGGCAAAGGCTACTTAAAATATGTAATAAATCCTCAGCAAAAACACGTAATGAGGATCGGTTATGATGCAAAAGGAAGTATATTCAGAACCAAGTTAGGTTTATCACTGCTAGATAGGAAGAAGTAGCTACATGGGTTCGCAATCTGCCCCTAAACCTAAGTTGCTAGTTATCGATGATGAACCCGATAACTTAGATTTGTTATTTCGGACTTTTTATCGAGAATATCAAGTTCTCAAAGCTAATAGTGGCTTGGAAGCATTGGAATTACTAGATCATGAGGGGGAAGTCGCAGTAATTATCTCTGATCAGAGAATGCCGATCATGAGTGGAACGGAATTTTTGAGCCAAATGGCGGTCAAATACCCAGACACTATGCGAATTATTCTCACAGGCTATACCGATGTTGAGGATTTGGTCGAGGCGATTAATACCTGCAAGGTGTTCAAGTATGTCACTAAGCCTTGGGATGAAACTGAACTCAGAAATGTCGTCAGTCAAGCAATCGACACCCACAATGTACTGCGAAATCGTACTGCCGAGCTGCGCCGTACCCTACGTCAGCAATCACTTATCAATGCGATCGCATCATCCGTAGATAATGATGTTTCCTATCGTGAGAGTATTGCCGCGATCGCCGAATTTATTGCCCGTCATTTTGAAGTCTCAGTCAGCCTGCTGCGGCTATTTGAGAATGGGCAACTGCTAGACGATTACTTTGCCTATTGCCATGAACCAGTTGATAATTTGCCACAGATCGCCGCAGCATTACCGCTCCAATCTGGCATTGTGGCAATTAGCGATATTGAAACCGATGTGCGGATTTCTGAACCTGACAAAAAGATCTATGCTCAAGCCGACATCAAATCTGTCCTCTTTATTCCTCTCGAAGTTCAGAAAGAATGCTTAGCAATGCTGGCTCTATATCATTGTGGAACCCCGCATCAATGGAGCAAGGATGAATTAGACTTGATTGAAATAGCTAGTGATCAGGCGGCGATCGTCAGTTCTCGGGCTCGAGCCTATGACCGCATTCAGGAACTTGCAAAAAGAGAAGCTTTGCTCAATACGATTACCAGCACAATTCGTTCCAGTCTCGATCCTCAAAAGATTTTTGCATCGATTACACAACAATTAGGGCAGGCTCTCAATACAGAAAGTTGCGCTCTTTCTCTATGGAATGAAGAAGATCATTATTTGCGCTGCGTCGGCTTACATTTGATTAACCCTGACGAGTCAGTTAGTAATTCCAATAATCTCGACGAATCACCTTTACCTCAGTCCACCGTGAATATCTCGGTCAATCCCGTATTTCTCGCTTTGATTGAAACTAAGCAACCCGTAGCGATTACCGATCTGCATGAGAATCCTGAATGGAACTTGAGTGATTTGCCTTTACGCTCCATTGCCCGATCGCTATTAATTGTCCCCTTGCTCTCCGATGGCAAGATTATTGGCAGCATCTCCATGCGTCAAAACAAAGAACCCCGCCAATGGCAACCTGAGGAAATTTCTCTAGTCCAAGCCGTAGCCGCACAGGCTGCGATCGCCGTCCAACAGGCAAATCTCTTTCAAAAAACCCGCCAACAAGCCCAGCAATTAATAGAACTCGATCGCCAAAAAACCGAGTTCTTTCAAAACCTATCCCATGAATTTCGGACTCCCCTTACCTTAACCATTGGGCCCCTCGAAGCTGCGATCGAGCAATCTAATTCCTTACCCTACGAGCAATCTGTGATTGCTTTGCGTAACTGTCGGCGCTTACTCCGTTTAGTCAACCAACTGCTAGATATCCAACGCCTCGATGCTGGCAAAATGCAAGCCTGTTTCCGCCCTTGCAATCTCGTCGAATTTACCAGTCAAACCATTGATTCTTTCCGTCCCTATTGCGATCGTAAAAACATTCATCTCTTTAGTGAATTTAGCGAATGTCCTGATATTTATCTCGATCTAGAGAAGTTTGATAAGGTTCTCTATAATCTCCTGTCTAATGCCATGAAATTTACGCCCAGTAATGGCAGCATCACCGTCAGTATTGATACGGATCAGACTCAGAAAAAATGTATTTTGAAGGTGCGGGATACGGGAATTGGCATTCGTCAAGATCAAATCCCCTTTCTCTTTGATCGCTTTCGTCAAGCGGAAGGTTCCGTCAATCGCAGCTATGAAGGCAGTGGATTAGGACTTGCCTTAGTCAAGGAGTTGGTCAATTTGCATGGCGGCGAAATCTCAGTCATATCCGACTATGGCTTTGGAACAACCTTTGCGATTTCTATCCCTATGGGGAAAAGACATTTACCCCATGAGCAAGTTACGAACTTGCCTGCGGACTTACAGATATCGAGAGCATCGGTAGAGCTTGCCGATATTGAAGCCGATCTAGTGTCCGATGAAGACACGCTCCCTTCAATGGCAAATGTATCGAATAGCATTGAGAATCCTATCGAGGAAGGGCTACAAGTAGGAACCATTTTAATTGTGGATGATAATCGCGATCTACGTGGTTATTTACGCCGAGTTCTCAATCAAGCAGGATATAACGTTGTGTCCGCCCACAATGGCGCTCATGGCTATGCTCAAGCCCAAATTCATCTCCCTGATTTAATTGTCACTGATTTGATGATGCCTCAAGTTTCAGGACTGGATCTGATTGCGATGGTGCGTCAAGATGAGCAGTTATCAGGGACTCCGATCATTTTGCTCACGGCAAAGGCAAACGAGGAGACCCGCATCGAAGGTACAGAAATGGGGGCAGATGGTTATTTAGCCAAGCCTTTTAACGATCGCGAATTGTTAGCGGAAGTACGCAATCTGATCGCACTCAAGGCAAATGAACGCCGCATTGCCCAACTCAATCTCTATTTAACAGAATCCGTTCTCAAACGGTTTTTACCTCCTAGCCTCGTCTCCAAAGCTGCGACAGGCGAACTCAGTCTCGATCTCCGTCCTGAGCCAAAGATGATCACGGTTCTATTTACGGATATTGTCGGCTTTACTTCTCTTGCCAATACTTTGCGATCGCGTCGAGTTGCCGAACTGCTCAATCAATATCTCGGCGCAATGACTGAGGCAATTTTTGCCAATGGCGGCACGGTAGATAAATTTATGGGTGATGGCATCATGGCATTGTTTGGTGCGCCCGAAGATTGCAGCCCCAATGAGCAAGTACGTCGCGCTGTCCAGACGGCTAAACATATGCAGCGATCGCTCGCCCAACTCAATGAACAATGGGCATCTCAAGGTATTCCCACTGTTAGGTTTCGCTGTGGCATCCATCAAGGGACTGCGGTTGTGGGGATGTTTGGCAGTGCAGAGCGATCGGACTACACAGCGATCGGACCGACGGTCAATATTGCGGCGCGGATTCAGTCGGCGGCGGAACCTGATTGTATTCTTGTATCGGCAGCTGTGGCGGACTACCTAGATGATGAGGAATTGCGTAAGCGCGAACCTCTCAAACTCAAGGGTGTAGATGAGACAGTATTAACATTTTTTGTGGATAGCTAGGAGTTTTGAAAGCACTGCAAGGCAGTGCTTTCAAAACTTACCCGTTGTTGTCCCCTAGCCTGAGAAAACTGTAATTAGTAATACCTTTGTCTCATAGGCGATCGCCTTAAATAAAATAGACAAAGGCTATAAGATACTCAAATACAACAGTAATTCATGGGAATAATCACTCACCGTGCTGCTTCGATAGTTTCTATGAAGCATTTATGGGTTGCAGCGCTAGTGGGAATGTTTGCTGGTGCTTGTAACAACACTCCATCAACTCCTACATCAGCCACCACTGCGGCAACTACTACAACCACTACGGCAACCACTACGGCAACCACTACGGCTTCAGATGCAAAAGAATTTAAAGCAGCAATGATTTTAGTTGGGCCAAAAAATGATTCTGGTTGGAACCAAGGTCATTACGAAGCCTCGAAATATGTCATGGGCAAGGTATCTGACGTTAAGTTTGACTATGTTGATAAAGTAAATCCCGGCGATCGCCCCAATGTCAAAGCTTCCCAAGTAGCCGACGATTTGATCAGCAAAGGTGCAAAGCTGATTGTTTTCAATTCTGATGACTTTAAAGATGATGCCCTTGAAACCGCGAAAAAGTACCCTAATGTTTTCGTGATTCATTCAACTGGAGACTATGCTTGGAAGGATGGCAAAAACTTTAAAAACCAGAAAAACATTAGCAATGTCATGCCCGAAATGGAATATGGCAGAATGATTTCTGGATGTGCCGCAGCGCTGCATTCCGAAACGGGTAAAATCGGCTTTTTGGGTCCCTTAATCAATGACGAAACCCGTAGACTCGTATCAGCAAGTTATTTGGGTGCTCAATATTGTTGGCAAAATTACCGCAAAAAGAATCCTGCCGACTTGAAATTTAAAGTGGTTTGGATTGGCTTCTGGTTCAATATTCCAGGACAGACTCTTGATCCAACCAAAGTTGCTGATGACTTTTATAACAGTGGCTTTGATGTGGTGATGAGTGGTCTTGACACACCTGAAGTTGCTGTGCAGGGCAAGAAAGCTGCTGAAGCAGGTAAGAAGGTTAAATATTTACACTATGGACTTAAAACTGGTTGTAGTGTGGCTCCAGAGATTTGCATTGGCGTTCCCTATTACAATTGGGGCCCTGCATATCTCGATCAAATCAAGAAAGCTAAAGAAAATAAATTTACTGGAGAATTTATTTCTGGGAAGCCGAATTGGAAAGATTTGAATAGTGTTGATACTTCTGCTGTCGGCTTCGAGAAAGGCAAGGCTTTGACTCCAGAGAACGATAAGTTCTTAACAGAATTTATTACTGGTTTAGGCGATGGTAAGATTAACCTATTTAAAGGTCCTCTCAATTATCAAGATGGCACTCCTTTTCTAAAGGAAGGCGAAACCGCAACTCCCCAGCAGATTTGGTACTTTACCAGCTTGCTCCAAGGTATTGAAGGCGCTAGTAAATAAGAAGTATGTTAAGGTCGCGCTGGGCGCGACCTTTGACGTTATGGTATAAAAATGAAAGTTGAATTACGCCATATTTATAAGTCTTTTGGGAATGTCAAGGCAAATCATGATATTTGCATGACAGTTGAGGCGGGAACTGTATATGGCATCTTGGGTGAAAATGGTGCAGGGAAAAGCACTTTATCCAAAGTTCTGAGTGGTTTTATTACTAAGGATTCGGGTAAGATCCTATTAGACGAAGTGGAAGTGGAGATTAAAACTCCTGCTGATGCTATTCGTTCAGGCATTGGGATGCTGCACCAAGATCCTTTAGACTTCCCATCTCTGTCGGTACTTGATAACTTTATGGCAGGGAGAAGCGCCTTAGGTAAGAAGGGAGCCAAAAGTAATCGTACTGATTTAATTAGAGAACTGCGACAGCTTTCGGCAACTTTTGGCTTTGACTTACCTCCTAATGAAATCCTCAGTAATCTCACTGTAGGAGAACGTCAACAGTTAGAAATATTGAGGCTGTTATCCCTTGGAGTCAAGACTCTCATCCTTGATGAGCCAACTACAGGTATTTCTGCTTCACAAAAAACAGCTCTATTTGCATCGGTCAAGCAATTAGCGGCGGATGGGAAATCCATCATTTTTGTATCTCATAAATTAGAAGATGTAGAGGAACTATGCGATCGCCTCATGGTGATGCGTCAGGGCAAAGTGATCGGCGAAGCTGAAGTTAAGGGGCGTGACTCCCATGAGTTAGCCGCATCTTTGGTGGATATGATGTTTGGGCGAGAGCTTGCCATACCAGCCAAGCATGAGATTAACATCCAGCAAACAGAACCTGCTCTTGTCATTCAGGATTTGCAAATTGAAGGCGATCGCTTAAGTTTGCAGATTGAGCACTTAACGGTTAATGCAGGTGAGGTAATTGGGCTAGCGGGTTTAGAAGGTAATGGACAACAGTTGCTACTGCTAGCCTGTGCAGGCTTACTCAAGCCCAGTACTGGCAAGATCCGCATTAGTGATGTGGATATGACCCATCGCGCCTATCGTAATTTCTTGAAGGCGGGAATTGGCTATCTGCCAGCCGATCGCTTACAGGATGGTTTAATTCGTGGGCTGTCAATCCATGAACATTTTATGTTGCGTCAATCCCATTCAGGCTTTTTGATTAATTGGCGGGATACGCGCAAATTTGCACATCAAGCCATCGAGAATTTTAATATTCGAGGGAAACCCTCTACTAAAGTTGAGCGGTTATCGGGTGGCAATCAGCAACGCACCCAAATATCACTTTTGCCAGATCACTTAAATCTATTATTAATGGAACAACCAACCAGAGGTTTAGATATCGAATCGAGCCTATGGATTTGGAAGCAGATGATGGCTCGGTGCGAAAAAGGAATGATGATTTTATTCATCTCTTCCGATCTCGATGAGATTTTGCAATATAGCGATCGCATTCTTGTATTTTGCGGCGGTAGAGTCTCACAGCCTATTGATGCAAAAACTCTAACAGTCGATAAACTAGGTCAAGCGATCGGAGGAAGGTTTGCATAGTCCCTTACAAAATTTCTTACAAAATTTTCAATTTCTCCAAAAACTACCCAGAGTCACCTACTTTCGGATTGGGGCTTTCATAGTGGCGCTATTGTTTATTGGGGCAGTGATCTTACTTTCCAGTGGCTCACCACCTCAAGTGGCGATGGGTATGTGGAATGGAGCTTTTGGCAGTAGCGATCGCTTTGCTAGGGTCATTTCGACCCTTTGTCCTTTATTGCTTGCTTCCTGCGGATTAATTTTTACCTTTACCGCAGGCTTATATAACCTAGGGATTGAAGGTCAAATTACCGCAGGTGCGATCGCCTCAACATTCTTGCTGAGGATGATTCCCGAAGGATTCCCTCCTGCGATCGCCATCACCCTTGCGATTGCATTTGGAATTGCGGGCGGCGGTTTATGGGGCTTACTCACAGGATTTCTCAACATCTTTGGCAAGGTCAGCGAGATTTTTGCTGGTTTGGGCATGAACTTTACGGCTCAAGGACTGGCGCTATATCTTGTCTTTGGTCCTTGGAAGCGATCGGGTGTTGCCTCCATGAGTGGTACGGAGCCTTTTAGTGATGCGTTATCGCTGCCGACTGTCGGTAATACCGAGTTTAGCCCGATCGCTTTGGCGATCGCCATCGTCGCTTTGGTTATGACAGCGATCGCGATTCGAGCTACTTACTATGGGCTCAAGCTCAAAGCAGTGGGCAATAATCTCCGTGCGGCTCATGTGCTAGGGATTCCTGCGATCGCGCAAATGTTGAGCAGTTTTATCATCTGTGGTGCATTAGCTGGTATCGCTGGAGCATTGCAGGTAGTCGCCGTATTCCATCGACTTATTCCCAATGCTTCTAGCAATTTAGGTTTTTTGGCACTGCTGGTAGTGATGCTGATTAATTACAATCCCTTCTGGGTTTTACCGATCGCCTTTTTATTTAGCTCCCTCAATGTTGGTAGTTTAGAACTACCCCTATCACTAAGTTTAGATTCTTCTCTTGCGGGGATTATTCAAGGCGCATTGCTGCTGTTCGCAATTCTTGGCGAAGGTTTAGCCAAATTATCCAAGGAAACAGGATCTTCCCAGACCAATTAATGTAGACATAAATTCATGGACATCATCACAATTCTTGCCACAGCGATCGCTACTTCTACACCTCTGATTTTTGCCAGCATTGGCGAAACTATCACTGAGCGGGCTGGCGTGATTAACCTATCTGCGGAAGGGACAATATTGATGTCAGCGATGACAGGCTTTGCAGTGGCAAAGTTTTCTAATAACTTGCTCTTGGGCTTTGGAGCGGCAGCTCTCGTTGGTGCAGCGATCGCTTTAGTTGTGGCAGTTGGCGCAATTACCCTCAAACAATCTCAAGTATCCATTGGCTTTGTATTGGCGTTGATGTGTAGTGATTTATCTTCTTTTTTAGGTAATCCCGTTGTCAGGGTTGAAGGGATTACGGTTCCGAGTTTTAAAATCCCTATTTTAGAGAATATTCCTATTTTAGGAAAACTGCTATTTCAGAGCGATCTCTTAGTCTATAGCAGCTATATTTTAATTCTCGGTTCATGGTTCTATTTCTATCGCACTCAAGGTGGTTTAATCCTCCGCACAGTTGGCGAACAACCAGCCGCAGCCTTTGCTAGGGGCACGAATGTGGTTAAAATGCGCTATATCTATACGCTCCTCGGTGGTGCATTAATGGGGATCGCAGGAGCCGCTTTTTCTTTGGATTTTAAAGCAGGATGGAGTCACCGCCATACAGCAGGTTATGGCTGGATTGCCCTAGCGATCGTGATTTTTGGCGGCTGGAATCCTCTCCGTGTCGCTTTGGGTGCTTATCTCTTTGGGATTTTACAATCTCTGGCTAGCGTCGCTCAGAGTGCAATTCCTGATGTACCGACGCAGGTATTTAATGCGGCTCCCTTTGTATTGATGATTTTGATGTTGGCGCTAACTTCGGGGGAATGGCTCGATCGCTTAATCTCGGCACTGCCGCGATCACTTAGACAAGGAATATTAAATACAGTTAGGACTACGCCACCTGCATCATTAGGAAGGGTGTTTGATCAGGATTAACTATAAAACCCCAAAACCTGTGGCGCACGCTGCGCGTGCGCCACAGGTTTTGGTTCTGTTTTTTTAATTACGCCTAGCTACTTATGTGATAATTGCGATCGCACATCTTCACCACGCAAAACCTTAGATATGGATCTGGAACTTTCTCGATTTTATAAGGCTTGCAATCCCACGCATCCCCTCGACTCCAGCAATGAAGAGGATCGCAGTTATTATGTTGATCTCTCAACAGTGCGCGGGGAAAAGTTAATTGAAAGTTTATCGCGCAAGATTGTGCGGATTTCGCCCGATGATTCAACCTGTCAGCTATTTACGGGGCATATCGGCTGTGGCAAATCAACGGAGCTTTTGCGGCTGAAGCATGAGTTAACCGAGAAAAAATTTCATGTGGCTTATTTTGAATGCGATCGCCAGTTAGAACTGAGTGATGTTGATGCCAGTGATATTTTGTTAGCGATCGCAGGTCAACTCAGCAAAGGATTGGAACAGGAGGGCATTAATATCATCCCCGAATATTTCAAAAAATTGTTTGGTGAACTGAAGGATATTTTGCAAACAAAGCTCGATTTGAGCGCAAATTTCAAGCTGTCGGTGGGGATTGCCGAGATTACAGCGCAAGCGAAGAATAGCCCGTCATTGCGTCGGCAAATGCGCGAACGGTTGGAATCACGCACTAATAGCATTATTACTTCCATTAATAAGGAGTTACTAGCTCCTGCAAAGGAGAGACTGCAAGCTGCTGGTAAGAAAGGCTTAGTCGTGATTGTGGATAACCTCGATCGCATTGAAAACCGCATCGATCTTAAAGAGCAGTCCAAGGCAGGATATTTATTTGTTGAACGGGGCGATCAGTTGCGAGGGTTGGATTGTCATGTGGTTTACACAGTGCCGTTGTTGCTGACTTTTTCTAATGATGCAGCGATCGTGACAAGTCGATTTGGAACGGATATTAAGACTTTGCCGATGGTTCCTGCGCGATTGGCAGATGGCAGTGAGTGTGAGGCAGGAATGGCGCTACTCAGACAAATTGTAATGGCGAGAGCATTTCCAAAGGTTAATTCTGTCCAACGCATTAGTGATGAGTTTGTAAACAAAGTATTCGATAGTCCCAAAACGCTCGATCGCTTATGTCAAGCTAGTGGTGGTCATGTCCGCAATTTATTTCGGCTGCTATACGGTTGCTTAGAGCAGGACGACCCGCCGATTACCGCCAAATTAGTTGAGAGCATCATCGCTAAAGAACGGAATAAAATGGTAAAGACAATCACTGATGATGAATGGGATTTGATTAAGAAGGTGCAACAGGATAAACGTGTGCGTGGTGAGGCGGAATATCAAACCCTGATCAAGAGCCAGTTTGTGTTTGAGTATGAGTATCAAGGTAATAGTTGGTTTGACCGAAATCCGATTTTGGACGATTAAGACCCTCACCCCCCAGCCCCCTCTCCCAAAGGGCGAGGGGGAGCCAGAATTTACTCCCCTCTCCCATTGGGAGAGGGGCTGGGGGTGAGGGAAGTCTTTATTTAAGGAGAGTTCTATGAGCGATCGCACTGAAATAATTGCAGAGACAATTGCAGAAAATAATCGCGATGCCTTGCGTCGATTGACGCGAATTGTGACGCGATCGCAGGGATTTTCATTGGCGATCGCTTTGTGTAACTATCGCGTATTACAGGGTCGCGTATTGCAGGACTTGCGATCGCAACTTACAGAGAATGGCTTACCTGAGACGGCGATCGCGACACTTGAGCTAAAAACTGATGCGAAGACTTTACTTGCGCCGATTCAGGAATTGATGGGTAAGGTGCATCAATTGCCCATTGAGCAGAAGCCCAAGGTATTAATGGTTTTGGGTTTGGATGCAGTTACAGAAATCGAAGCGGTTTTGAAATCGGCAAATCGGGTCAGGGAAGAATTTGCCAATTGTTTGGAATTTCCGATGGTGCTGTGGCTGAACGATCGCACTCAGGATATTTTGACCCGTGAGGCGAGTGATCTGGCGAACTGGACTACGGCGGGGGCGATCGAGTTTCAGCTTGAGGCAATGGAATTAAAGGAATTGGTGCAAGATTCGATCAGAGCGACGTTCGATCGCTATTTGCAGTCTCAAGGTTTGGGGGATTGGGATGCGAGTTTGCAACAGTTTGAACTAATTACGGCGATCGCGGATTTAGAGGCTCAAGCTATTGAGATTAGCGATGAAATCAGGGCAGGTTTAGATTTTGCGTTTGGCTGTATGGCGATGACTGAGGGGGATGTCGGGAAGGCAAAAGTCTTATTTGAGAGGAGTTTAGCCTTTTGGCAACAATCAGGGGATCATCTTAAACAGGCGGTATGTCTATTGCAATTGGGATTAGGCGATCGCAGTTTGGCGATGCGTGAGCGCTATCAGAAGCAGCCTTTTTATGTAACTTCTCAGCAGTATTTAGCTGAAAGTATGGATATTTTGCGGAACCTGCAACGAGGGGAATTGATGGCGTTGTATATCAATTTCTTAACTGCGACATGGGAGGAGTTATTGTCCCTCACCCCTAGCCCCTCTCCCATGGGGAGAGGGGAACAAGAAATTACTCTAATTCCCCCTCTCCTTAGAGAGAGGGGGCTAGGGGGTGAGGGCTTAGAATCTCTCGTCAATGAAGCTTTATCTCTTCATCAAATCTATCCCAATCTCCTCCGCGAATCTCACGATCGCGGGATTCTTGCGTCGGTGAAATTGATGCAACGGGACTATCGGGCGGCGAAGGAAGCGGCGGAAGCGGCACTGGCGCTATATGCCCAAGGGGAAATGCTGCAACTGCCTAACCTTGCACCTTCGCGGCGCTATGGCTATGCTAAATATGAGCTTTGGTTGGCGAGGGCTTTGGAGGGATTGGGCGATCGCCAAGGTGCGATCGCGAGGCTAGAGGGTGTGCGCGATCGCTGGCTGAGTGAGCAACATCCCTATGACGCGCAGATCTATGTGTCGGTTTTGGAGGAGTTGCGATCGCTTTACACTGCGTCGGGTTTATATTTGGAAGCCTTTGAGACTAAGCAACATCAGCGATCGGTGGAGCAGCAGTATGGGCTAAGGGCTTTCATCGGTGCGGGGACTTTGAATCCGAAGCGGGAAAGAACTAATTTCGATATGTATGCGACTGTTGCGGAACAGTCGGACAAGATCGCGCAGGAAATTGAAGCTTCGGGGCGGATGTTGGATGTGGAGAACTTGGTCGATCGCATTGGTCAGGCGCGATATCCTTTGACTGTAATTCATGGTGATTCGGGTGCGGGCAAAAGCTCGATTTTGATTGGTGGCTTAGTTCCTGCCTTACGCGCAAAGGGGACGATTGATGGGCGCAAGGTGTTAGTTTTTGCGATTAAAAATTACAAAGATTGGAGTGCAGAAGTTAAACATAAGTTACAAAAATATTTTGGTGATCGCCGTCCCGATCTCGATCCGATTCAGCATTTCAAGCGGAATATAGATGAGAATTATTTGACGGTATTGATATTCGATCAGTTTGAGGATTTCTTTTTTAAGAAGGAAGATTTTCGCGATCGCTTGCCATTTTATAAGTTCCTGAAGGCTTGTTTGCATACAGATTTTGTGCGGGTGGTGTTGTCGCTGCGGGAGGATTATTTGCATTATTTGTTGGAATGCGATCGGGCTGTGGATTTGGAAAAGGTGGAGAATGATATTCTCGGTAAGCAGGTGCGGTACTATTTGGGGGATTTTACGCAGGAGCAGGCGCGACAGGTGATCGAGGCGTTGACTAGGCGATCGCAGTTACGTTTGGAGCCTAAGTTGATTGAGCGTCTTGTGACGGATTTGAGTGGTGAGCAGTTGCGGATTTTGCCGATTGAGTTGCAGGTGGTGGGGGCGCAGTTGGAGTCAGAGGTTCCACCGATCGCGAATCTGCGTGAGTACATGGCTTTGACGGGTAATGTAGTTGGTGCGAAGCACCAACCACATTACCCTATTTCTGGACGTAAGCCGAGTGAGGTGTTGGTGGAGCGGTGGTTGGAGAATGTGGTGCGGGATTGTGGGGTGGCGAATAAGGAGTTGGCGGAGAGGGTGTTATATGCGTTGACGGGGAATGAGGAGAAGCGTCCGCAAAAGACGCAAGCGGAGTTGGCGAGTGAGTTGCTGGGGGTGGAATCTGGTGATGGTTTGGGGGTTAGATCCCCCCTACCCCCCTTGCAAAGGGGGGCTTTGGATTCTAGTAATAGTTTAGAGGTTCGATCCTCCCTATCCCCCTTGCAAAGGGGGGCTTTGGATTCTAGTAATAGTTTAGAGGTTCGATCCCCCCTACCCCCCTTGCAAAGGGGGGCTTTGGATGCTTTAGGAAGTGTAGATAACTCAGTCCCCCTTTCTAAGGGGGATGCCGAAGGCAGGGGGATCGAGCCTCTCAACGAAGCAGAAAATCTCTCGCTGGTGCTAGCGGTTCTCGTCGGTTCTGGGCTTGCTTTTCGAGTGAGTAGTTCTCCCGACGATCGTTTTCAATTGATTCATGATTATTTGGTTAGCTTTATTCGCAAGAAATATGTCTTCGGTATGGCGGAAGAGTTGCGGATGACTAAAGAACAATTGCGATCGGCTTTGGTTGAAAAAGAGAAGGAACTCCAACGCGCCGAAATTGCTGAAATCGAGGCAGTGAGTATCACCTGTGAGGCTTATTGGCTAGCCCATAAGGAACTAGATGCAATGGTAGCAGGATTGAGAGCCGCAAGGCGCATCTTCGATCCTGATATTCGCAAAATTGTTCCTAACTATACCGAGGGTAGAACCTTTGGGCGACTGTGGGAAGTTATTTATAACATTCGCGAAGCTAATTGTCTTGAAGGTCATCGTAATGAGGTTTGGAGCGTTGCCTTTTCTCCTGATGGCAAAACCATAGCCTCTGGCAGTCTTGACCACACGATCAAATTATGGAATCTTGATGGTAAAGAACTGCAAACGCTCACGGGTCATAGCAATCGGGTTAGTAGCGTTGCCTTTTCTCCTGATGGCAAAACCATAGCCTCTGGCAGTCTTGACCACACGATCAAATTATGGAATCTTGATGGTAAAGAACTGCAAACGCTCACGGGTCATAGCAATCGGGTTAGTAGCGTTGCCTTTTCTCCTGATGGCAAAACCATAGCCTCTGGCAGTCTTGACCACACGATCAAATTATGGAATCTTGATGGTAAAGAACTGCAAACGCTCACGGGTCATAGTAGTGGGGTTAGTAGCGTTGCCTTTTCTCCTGATGGCAAAACCATCGCCTCTTGCAGTGATGACAAGTTCATCAAATTATGGAATCTCGATGGTAAAGAACTGCAAACGCTCACGGGGCATAGCAGTGGGGTTAATAGCGTTGCCTTTTCTCCTGATAGCAAAACCATCGCCTCTGGCAGTCTTGACCACACGATCAAATTATGGAATCTCGATGGTAAAGAACTGCAAACGCTCACGGGGCATAGCAGTGGGGTTAGTAGCGTTGCCTTTTCTCCTGATGGCAAAACCATCGCCTCTGGCAGTGATGACAACACGATCAAATTATGGAATCTCAATGGTAAAGAACTGCGGACGCTCACGGGGCATATCAGTGGGGTTAGTAGCATTGCCTTTTCTCCTGATGGCAAAACCATCGCCTCTAGCAGTTTTGACAACACGATCAAATTATGGAATCTCGATGGTAAAGAACTGCGGATGCTCACGGGGCATATCAGTGGGGTTAGTAGCATTGCCTTTTCTCCTGATGGCAAAACCATCGCCTCTAGCAGTTTTGACAACACGATCAAATTATGGAATCTCGATGGTAAAGAACTGCGGATGCTCACGGGGCATATCAGTGGGGTTAGTAGCATTGCCTTTTCTCCTGATGGCAAAACCATCGCCTCTAGCAGTTTTGACAACACGATCAAATTATGGAATCTCGATGGTAAAGAACTGCGGATGCTCACGGGGCATATCAGTTTATGGAATCTCGATGGGGTTAGTAGCGTTGCCTTTTCTCCTGATGGCAAAACCATCGCCTCTGGCAGTTTTGACCACACGATCAAATTATGGAATTTTGATGGTAAAGAACTGCAAACGCTCACGGGTCATAGCAGTGGGATTAGTAGCGTTGCCTTTTCTCCTGATGGCAAAACCATCGCCTCTGGCAGTTTTGACAACACGATCAAATTATGGAATTTTGATGGCAAAGAACTGCAAACGCTCACGGGTCATAGCAATTGGGTTTCGGGCATAGCCTTTTCTCCTGATGGCAAAACCATCGCCTCTGGCAGTTTGGACAACACGATCAAATTATGGAATCTCGATGGCAAAGAACTGCGGACGTTTACGGGGCATAGCAAAGGGGTTTTGAGCGTTGCCTTTTCTCCTGATGGCAAAACCATCGCCTCTGGCAGTTATGACAACACGATCAAATTATGGAATCTCGATGGTAAAGAACTAGCTACATTAGCGAGACATACAAATGCAGTTTTGAGCGTTGCCTTTTCTCCTGATGGCAAAACTATTGCTTCTGGTAGTCGGGATAACACGATCAAATTATGGGATATAGACTACGATCGCGCAATTTCTGAAGCCTGCGATTGGCTACGTCCTTACCTCACCAATAACCCCAATGTTTCTGAAAGCGACAGACAACTTTTGGGAAGTAAAAAGTAGAAGGTAAAAAGGAAAAAATTTGCATTGATTATTCCGTCACGTAGGGGCGTAGCATTTGCGCCACAATCTTGAACACCAACAGACAACCCCAATCCGCAAATGCTTCGCCCTCCTCACCTTCAGCGATCGCTTGTCCCTACCCCACCCTCCTCAACTTCACCAATAAATCGTCCCTACATCGCAAATTTCTGGGCAAAGCATTCCCAAAACAAAGCGATCTTCAAAATTGATAGATTAATGCGGGAATGCTTTGCCCCTACCAAATTTTTCCTTTTTCCTTTAACTTCTCCCCACGTTGCAAGATTCAGGGCAAAGCATTCCTCAAATAAAGCGATCGCAAAAAATTAACGATGTATCAACAATCGGTTCTGTAGATACCAATACAGGAGGCACTTCGCGCCGTCTGTATTCATTTTTAATGAACCACGCCGCGTTGAGTTTCAGCATCAATGGGCTTCAGTAGATAGACCAGCAACAATTGCCAGAAAATAGCAATGAATAGGGGACATTTTTGTAAGGTTTTTACAAATTGTGGGCGATCGCTATCATTAATCGCCATCAGTTGGAAATTGTAGTCGGAACATTTCTCTAATCTAGGGAAAAAGTCAGGATGACTAGTATCTAACACCGCAGGAAAGGCACTAATAGCCGTGTGATTAGTATTGACCACCACTTCCTTATTGTATTGACGAGCATCTAACCCAATGGATTTATAGAAATCAGCCCGTTCAAATACAGTAATTGTATGGGTGGCAAATACCGTCAACAGGAAGAACCGCGCCCAGAGCTTGGCTTGCCATGTACCCCATAGATCAGGCTGCGATCGCAATAGGACTTTAAAGAAATCACCATGACGATTTTCATCTTGACACCAGCTTTCAAAATATTTGAAAAGAGGATAGAAGCGGTTTTCAGGATGATTCTGCATATGGTAATGCACGAGAATATAGCGCCAGTAACCAATTTTCTCAGAGAGGTAAACCGAGTAAATTACCCATTCTGGCTTGAAGAAGGTATAGCTGCGCTTTTTCGTCATATTCACCAAATCCAGCGATAGATGAAAATCCTTCATCGCTTTATTCAGGAATCCTGCATGGCGTGCTTCATCCCTAGCCATCAGGTTAAAGGCTTCCGATAAGAGAGGATTGCGCTCTTTGAGTTGACGCGATAATTCCTTAAATAGCAGAAAGCCTGAAAATTCAGAAGTACAAGAACGCTCTAAAAAGTCAATGAAGGCGGCGCGAGTTTCCTGATCAATATGTTCCCAAGATTGCTCAAACTCCTTGTCGCGCTTGAAGTGATTGCGATTGTAGTCAGTACGCAGTTCTTCGACCACAGCTTCAAGTTCTGACTGTTGCGTAGAAGTATCCATCTGGGCAACCGCATCATAGTCGGTGGTGTAAAACCTTGGTGTTAATAGAGTTTCTTTAACAGGAACCTTGATGCCATCACGGAGGAGTTCGGGTTCGGGTCTAGATTGAATAGAAACCATAGTAGTAATTTGTAGGGTTTTTTATAAAATTAGAGATTTTTGATCCCCCTCAATCCCCCTTGTAAAGGGGGAAGAAGATCATCATTTTGTAATGGATGATAGGGGAGCTATTTATTTTGAAAGAAGCGAATCATCTTCTGGTCTTCACCCTTGATATGGTGAGACAACCATTCAGTCAGGAATTGAGTGATATCGGTAGTAATAACAGCATCGCGATCGCGAAATTTCTTTAAGAGATGAGACACCTTATTGACGAGATGATCATGGGTCTGTTTATGTCGCGCATAGTCAGGATAATTAACGGACAACATTAAGGTTTCTTCAGTCTGAAAATGCTCAACTGTGTGACTAGCTAAGCGATTCAAGATTCCATACATGGTGTCAAAGTCTTGATCTGTGACTACGGCATCATGTAAAACATTCACAATTCCAAAAAGTTCTTGATGTTCTTGATCTACCTGTAAGTTGCCAGTTTCATAGTCTGAATGCCAATACGCGATCGGTTTCGTCAAAGTCAATGTCATAGAAATTAGAGCGTGAAGGATTAAATAGATTTAGAGAATCTGCCTGTCTCGTTTTTGGCGAGATAGCTATCAAAGACCGAGGCAATATTACGGATCAGCAACCTTCCCGCAGGCTTAACCTCAATGTGGTCTTGTCTCAATTCAATCAAGCCATCAGCCTCCAATTGGCGCAATTTTGAGCGTTCATCGGCAAAGTACTTACCAAAATCGCGATCGCAGGTTAGATGATATTTAGATTCAATCTCTTGTTGCGAGAGTTCAAATTGACACATCAATTCCATAATGATAGAACGACGCAAAATGTCATCAGTATTCAGCTTGACACCACGCTCAATGGGTAACTCACCTGCATCGATCGCCTTGTAAAAGTCCTGCAAACCCTTATGATTTTGGGTATAGACATTTTGCAGCATACTGATCGAAGTCATCCCAAATCCCAAGAGATCAGATTCAGGCTTAGTGGTATATCCTTGAAAATTGCGGTGTAGTTTTCCTTGACGTTGCGCGATCGCTAATTCATCATTGGGCTTAGCAAAGTGATCCATGCCAATGAATACATAACCATGCTTGGTCAAGGTTGCAATCGTCATTTCCATAATTTGCAACTTCTCTTCAGGGGAAGGCAAAGTTGCGGGATCGATCTTCTTCTTTTGTAAAGGCTTTAGCCAAGGCACATAGGCAAAGCTAAATACAGCAATGCGATCGGGATTGAGAGCAATCGTTTTCGCGAGGGTTTCACGGAATGTCTCTAGGTTTTGATATGGCAATCCATAGATTAAATCCACATTCACACCTTCAAATCCCACTTCACGCATCCAGCGCATTCCATCAAAGAGCATATCTTCAGGTTGTATCCGATTAACTGCCTCTTGAACTTGGGGATTAAAATCCTGAATGCCAAAGCTAATGCGGTTAAATCCGAGATCTCTTAAGCCCTGTAGATATTCTTTAGTTAGCGATCGCGGATTTACTTCAATGGAAATTTCAGCATCTTGATCAAAGGTAAAATGCTTTTGGAAAGAATGCCACAGACGTTCCACTTGATCAAAGGAGAAATAATTGGGAGTGCCGCCGCCCCAGTGCATCTGTTGGACGAGGCGATCGCGATCTACCGTTGCGGCAACCTGCTCCATATGACGAATCAAATATCCTAGATAGGGTTCCGCAATTTCTTTGCGAGTGCTAATTACGGTGTTGCAGCCGCAAAAATAGCAAGGCGCATCGCAAAAGGGAATATGAGCATAGAGAGATAGAGGTGTCTTCTGCAAGTTTCCCGCAGCGATCGCTCCACGAAAATCGATTTGTTCAAAATTTTCGTGGAGTTCTGTTGCGGGAGGATAACTGGTATATCTTGGTACGGGCTGGTTGTACTTATGTAAGAGATTAATATCAAATTTAACTGTTTGCTCTAATGTATTCATCAAATCTTATAAAGTTTATTAAAAATATTGTCTGGAGCCATGCAGAAGGTTACTAAGTGAAAAGCCAATAAACAAAAAGCCGCTATGCTGCTACAGCATGTCCACGACGTTCAGTGCTACCAACCCGCTCCTGTTTAGTGATTAGCTCAAATACATGGGGATCAATTACTGCTCTGACATCTGCTTCTAACTCATCAACCACATTCCGATTGAGGGTAAAAGCATAATTTGCCTCTTCGACAATTCTCTCAACCGTTTCCTCATCCACCTCAAGGGAGCCTAAAGCTTGACGATATTTATCTTTAAAATTATTCTTGGCTTCTACCGTTGGCAATTGGTCAAATTCATAAAAAGTTGTACCGCGCTCATCTGGTAAATTGAGAGCCGATCGCACGATATGCTTCAAGGCTTGACCACCTGATAAATCGCCCATATAACGGGTATAGGAATGGGCAATCAGCAAGGCAGGATCAGTATTAGAAATTTCCTTGAGGCGATCGATGTAGGCTTGTCCTGCTTTTAAAGGCACAATTTCGGAACGCCAATTTTCACCATAATGGAAGGCTAAATCCTGTTCTAAATTTTGTTGGCGATTGAGTTCTTGGAAATATAATTTGCCAACAATGGGATGTTGCTGATGCCGACGAAACTCCTCTTCGAGAGTGCTATACACAAGATAAAGATTTGCTAATAATTTACTAAAAGGAACAGTCTCCACAATTCCTTTGAGAAAGCATTTCATAAATGCAGTGTTCTCTGCGGCAGTATGTGATTTCTCTGTACCTTTACGCAGACGGTTAGCTAGGTTATTCATCGACAGTTACTCACAAGGTTTAACGGCATCATCCTAGACCTTATACTTATCTATAATGTCAAGCAAAGTTATGTTAAGTACAGCGCTTTGCGCTTTCTCAAAACCCAGATAAATTTTGAAAAAGCTTGCGAAGCAAGCTTTTTCAAAATTTATCTGTACTAAGTAGCTAGGCATAAATAACCTGAAAACCGAAAGGATTGTTCCGCCCGCGTAGCGGGTGGAACAATCTCTGGTTTTAGGTTTATTTATGCTCATCTACTTACACACAACCTAAATAAGCTGTAATCAGACATAAATGGATAAGGACGATTAGACAAACTAATGAACATCGCTCTTTTTGGAACTAGTGCCGATCCGCCCAGTATCGGACATCAACAGATTTTGCAATGGCTAGATCACCATTACGATCGCGTATTGGTTTGGGTATCGGACAACCCCTTTAAAACCCATCAGGCAAGCCTCAGCGATCGCCTGAAGATGATGGATCTGACCATCGCTGCGATTCAGCCACCAGCGCAAACTATTACCCTACATCCTGAACTTAGCGAGCCGCGCACAATTAACACCATCGAGAAAGCGAAACAACTTTGGCAAGAGGCAAACTTTACCCTCGTTATCGGCGGCGACCTTGTACCCCAATTGCCGACATGGTATCGCGCCCAAGACTTGCTGAGCCAAGTTAAACTGCTGGTCGTGCCACGGCAGGGGGTAACCATAGCCAAGACAGATATCGATCGCCTTGTGCATATGGGTACTGAAGTGGCGATCGCCCCTGACTCTACCTCGATTCCTAATGTTTCTTCGTCCGACTATCGCAACAATGGTAACAGTTCAGTCATAATACCCACAGTCGCAGCATATATCCAACGAGAGTCGCTTTACGCATGGCAGACAAGTCCCGCCCCATAGCCCCTAAACCCCTAGCAGACTTCAAAGTCGGTGTCGATAACGTGATCTTTTCTGTAGACACTGAGCAGAATCGTCTATTAGTGCTACTGGTGATGCGCCAACATGAACCCTACCGCGATCGCTGGTGTCTGCCCGGAACCCTCGTGCGTCAAGGTGAATCCCTCGAAGAAGCAGCCTATCGGATCCTTGCTGAAAAAATCCGTGCAAAGAACCTCTATCTCGAACAACTCTACACCTTTGGCAATATTGGACGCGATCCCCGTGAAGCTCCAGAGAGTTACCATGTCCGCTATCTCTCCGTCAGTTATTTTGCACTTGTTCCCTTCTCTCAAGCAGAACTAATTGCTGATGGAGTAAGTGGAATTGCTTGGTATCCTGTACAGCAGGTTCCCGAACTCGCCTTTGATCACAATCGCATTCTGGAATATGGTCATCGCCGACTCTGCAACAAGCTGGAATATAGCCCTGTTGCCTTTGATGTTTTGCCTGAAGCTTTTACCCTCAGCGATCTTTACCAACTATATACGACGGTTCTTGGAGAGAACTTTTCAGACTATTCTAATTTTCGGACTAAGTTATTAAAGCTAGGATTCTTGAGTGATACTGGCATCAAATCTTCAAGGGGGGCAGGTCGTCCCGCTAGCTTATATCGTTTCGATGCCGAAGCCTTTGCTCCCTTTAAGGATAAACCAATGGTCTTTATTTAAAAGTTATTGTGACATGGCTGTGCCGTACCACAATAACTTGCTCTCTAACTAGCTTGTATGACTAAAATGCTCAAACTAAGCAAAATAGCTAGTCTTCATGCAAAATTAACGATTTAAGGTTGAGATTAAGTCATTTGCAGCAACGCGCAAATTCAAAAATCGGTGTATGCTGTCAGCTTAAACATCAAAAGTACTTGCATTTTTGCATCATGCTTGATCGAGCAACGATAACCGTAGCGATTTCTCTATGTCCCGAAGAGGCAGTTTGTTACTTAGCGAGGGTATACAGTACCCTAGTTATTTTCAATCCACCTGAATTTATTAAAACCTCTATGGATACCAGAGTCTTGATTCATTCCCTTGGCTATCCTGATCATCCAGACGCGGCACATACCTGTCGGCAACTGATGGATGAGTTTGGCTTTGATACTGACACGTTTCCTGCTTTTGCGATTCAAGGACTAGCCACGATCGCTTCAATATTTCCCTGCGATCGCGAAAATTTGGAAGTAGATTTTGAACTAGATCGTCATTTAGACATTGCCCCCACAAGCCTGATCGATCTTCAATCAAAGGTGCAAGATCAAGGTAAATCAGCATGGTTAGTCCAATTAAAGGAAACCTACTTTTTACAAGAGCCCCTTTATGATGTTTTGCCACCTATGCACATCACTTCAGGTGATGTTTGGCTACCACAACATCAGTCACATTTAGAAGATTTCCAAAATGCCATTAGTCGTGACATTCTCCGTAGCAAAGTGTAGCCAAACAAGAAATCGCTTTGCGATTTCTTGTTTGTGTATAGATAAATAGATAATTCAAATAAAAACTACAGCTTCGACTTAGTTCAGCTAGCTTATACCAAGAGCTTAGTGGAGCCGAAGCCCCTCTACAAATTATTGATAACAACTATAAAAACCCAAATCAGTGAAGGTGGCACTTCGTGCCACCTTCACTGATTTGGGTTTTATGTCCTAATCAACCATTACATTGCTATAAAACCTAAAACCAGAGATTATTCCGCCCGCTACGCGGGCGGAATAATCTCTGGTTTTAGGTTTATTTATGTCTATCTACTTAACGCAAGTTCGGGATAATTTGAAACGGGCTTTGAGAGAGGGTTTGCATAGCAAACCCTCTCTCAAAGCCCAAAAGTAAAAGCCTTGCTAAGCAAGGCTTTTACTTTTGGGCTTTTAAAAAATTTGCCAGCTTAACCCGAACTGACATTACTTAGCAGCAAGAAATTCATACCATAAGTTCCACGTAACATCATTTTGGAAAAAGAGTTTAAGCAACAAAGGCAGCACCGAGCGATGCCTTTGGGAAAATGGTTTAGGGAATGGAAAAAGATTGAACTTTACTACTGCCTTCTGTTCTCAGGAAATTGCTCGCAAAAATCAAACGTTTTTTCTCAGGGTTATCAGCTACAGCAATCACCAAGGGAGAATAGTAAATATGGCTATTCATCAAAGTAGGAGTTCGCCATAACAATTTGCCAGTTTTATCGTCAAAGGCACTGATCCAACTATTGTTGTCAGCAGAACCATAAAAGCCCAAAGTCACATTTTTGATTTCCATATCATTTATATAAATACGTCCATCCGCCCAAGTTAAATGTTGAGGCTCATTATCATAGGTACGTGTTACTTTAAACCTGCGTAAGAATCTGCCCGTTTCTTTGTCCAATACCACAAAATTACTACCAGAGTTACCTTTTGATTGCCAGACCAAAACTTCGCGATCGCTAACGTCTTTAACTTTGCCAGTAATGACATACGACCATTTCTCTTTACCTGTTGGAAGGTCAATCGCACGGATACGTCCTGATGGCAACATCTTGCTATTACCGAAGACCGAAGTATAGAGCGTATCTTCAAAAACATCAGCAGCCCATAAACCATTTGGTTCTTGCGGTGCTTCCCAATTCCAAAGAACTTTGCCTGAAACAACATCAATCACTGTAAATTGTTCGAGCCGACCTGTGGTTGTGTCGTGAAAGGAAGGTAGCAATAGAATTCCATTCTGTAATACTGGCTGGATTGCCTGAATACCAATCAAACCATTGGTTTTAGGAAGTTGATATGACCAGATCGTTTGATCTTTTGTGACACCAAATACTTTTGTTTGATAGCCTGCACGATTAGAGCCACTCTCATCAATTGATATAGAGTCACCATATACAGCGATATCCTGATGTATACCCATCAAGCGATCGCTAATACCACCACGCCCCAGCTCATCTACATATTTCAAAGATATTTTAGGAGAACCAGTTTCAGGATCAAATCCCACAACACCATTGTCATGACTAGCATATACAATTCCATTCTCTAAAATTAACTTGCGACGACCAAGACTCTGATGAGGTGGTAATTGCTGTTGCCATTGTACTTTTCCTGACGCAGTATTAATTGCAAATAAAGTTGCCGAAGAATCTCTTGACTCTTCACTATACTTCGGGTTCTCAATTATAAATACTTGCTTACCATTCGTAATGAGTTCGGTACTCGTTTGTAAATCCGCAGTCCATTCAGGCTGGATGATGACTTCAGAGTTATTGGCATTAGCGACTAGATGTAAACCTAGGAGTAGCACCAAGGAAATGAGAAAGTATTTCCCAAAATTGATCAGTTTTTGAGAATAGGGCAATTTCAGTTTTGATGGTATGACTTTCATAAAAAGCGATCGCAAGATTTTTACAGGACTTTGAACATGAGAATATACTCCTTGTTTTTACCTTAAATTCACAAACAATAGTAATTATTAAAGTTAAATCAAAATTAAACCTGTGCAGACATCTATGTTTGGTAGATTTGATGTTGCAACAGAAGTATTAATAAATACATTTTCATATTTTTTATAGCAAACCCCTTTAAATAATTTGCATATAGGAGCGGTTCATAGTTATGAGCAATAATCCCAGCCGTGTTGTTGTGATCGGAGTTGCAGGTGATTCTGGTTGTGGGAAATCCACATTTTTAGGAAGACTTAAGGATCTGTTTGGCGAAGAATTTATGACTGTGATCTGTCTAGATGATTATCACAGCCTTGATCGCAAACAACGCAAGGAAACAGGGATTACTGCCCTTGATCCGCGTGCCAACAATTTTGACTTGATGTATGAACAGGTGAAAGCTCTCAAAGAGGGTAAATCGGTATGGAAACCCATTTACAACCATGAGACAGGACTCATCGATCCACCTGAGTTGATCTCACCAAACAAGGTCGTTGTGATTGAAGGCTTGCATCCGCTCTATGACAAGCGGGTTCGTGATTTGATCGATTTCAGCATCTATCTCGATCTCAGCGATGAAGTCAAGGTTGCTTGGAAAATTCAACGGGACATGGCTGAGCGTGGTCATACACTCACCGATGTCATGCAGGCGATCGATGCCCGCCGTCCTGACTTTGATGCCTATATCGATCCTCAAAAAGCCCATGCCGATGTGGTGATTCAGATTCTACCTACCAATCTGATTGCCAATGATAGCGATCGCAAAGTGTTGCGGGTACGTCTGATCCAGCGAAACGATGTGGAAGGTTTGCAACCAGCCTATTTATTTGATGAAGGCTCGACCATTTCTTGGATTCCTTGCGGCACAAAGCTGACTTGTTCCTACCCCGGAATCAAGCTGTTTTCGGGACCTGATAGCTGGCTCGGTCAACCTGCAAGTGTCTTGGAAATCGATGGACAATTCGATCGCCTTGAGGAAGTGGTATATATCGAAAACCATCTCAGCAGCTTGGATACCAAGTACTACGGTGAGTTGACGGAGCTATTACGCAAACATCCTGACTATCCTGGTTCTAATAATGGTACTGGACTCTTGCAAGTCATCGTCGGTCTGAAGATGCGAGCAACCTTTGAGCGTCTCACTCTAAAAACTGAACAGCATCTCGTTGCTGCTTAGGGACTTGCTATTAATTAAAATACCTGTGGCTTCGACTTCGTTCAGCCAACGTTAGCTGAGCGAAGTCGAAACTCCTTACCAAACAAGAGCACTAAGCCTCTGAAGCCAAAGCTACCAAAAGATTTTATACTTAGCCTTGGATCTATTGAAAAAATACCAAGCATGAGTCAAAAAGAAGTAATCCGTAGCGCCAATGCTCCTGAACCCGTTGGACCTTATAACCAAGCGATCGCTGTTTCGGCTACTAGCAAGTTAATGTTTATGGCAGGGCAAATTGCGATCAATCCTGCCGTTGGCAAAATCGTGGCGACTACGGTCGAAGAACAAGCCGAACAGGTAATCAAAAATATTCAAGCCGTTCTCGCTGAGGCAGGCGCAGATATCACCAACGTAATTAAAACCACTGTGTTTCTCGCAGATATGGCAGATTTCCCCAAGGTAAATGCGATCTACGGTAAGTATTTTCTAGCTCCATTCCCTGCCCGTTCTACGGTTCAAGTCGCTCGACTTCCCCTCGATGCGCTTGTAGAGATTGAGTGCATTGTCGCTATCTAAGCATCTCAATAGTAGGGTGGGCGTTGCCCACCTTATCGAATTAATCAATCAACTAGAATAGTTGAAGGTGTCAAAAAGTGTGTCGTTATGCAATATCAAATTTTTGTCCAAAGTCAGTCTCAACAAAGCTTTGTAGCTTCAGTTGTGGGTATGTCGAGCGTAACAACTGAGGGCAAAACCGAGGAAGAAGCAATTTCTAAGGCTAAGTTGGCTCTGGAATCTCAACTAGCTAGGGGCAAATTTGTAAGCGTAGAGATAACCTCAAACATTGAGTCTTCTCATGCCATTCCTCAGAGAAAGTATGCAGGAATACTGGCTAATGATCCTATCTTTGATGATTTCATGGAGAAATTGACAAGTATCCGTGAGGAAGCAAACCGAGAAGTAGATGTCTGATGAAGAGATACATTTTTGACACAGATCACCTTAGTCTTTATGGACGTGCTAACCCATATTTAATTGCGAAACTTCAATCAACTCAAATACAGCTAAACACAACTGTTATCAATGTTGAAGAACAATTAAGAGGTCGTCTAGCTCAGATCTCTGAAATAAAAGATGGAGAAAATCAATCTGCGGCGTATCAACTTCTCACAGATACAATTTTAATGCTGTCAGATTTTGATGTCTTACAATACGACGCTAAAGCCCGCGAAATTTACCAATCACTGAAAGCTCAACGTATTCGTGTTGGCACACAGGATATGCGTATAGCTTCAATAGTGATTGCCTATAACGGTATCCTCTTGACCAGAAATCGAAGAGACTTTGAAAAGATACCGAATCTAATGATTGAAGATTGGGCAGTATGAATTTTGTCTTTGAATTTATTTAAAAATTATTTAGGAATTTCAAAAAATGAAAAGTTTGTGGAGCGATCGCGAAGCTGCTGAATATAAAACCGACTTAGGCTTAAGAGTATATACATCGAGGTTATTGGGGCGCGATCCATCGCTCGTTTTACATGGTGGGGGCAATACTTCTGTCAAAATTTTGGAAAAGAATATTGTTGGTGAAGAAGAAGAGATTCTTTATGTGAAAGGCAGTGGTTGGGATTTAGAAACGATCGCTGAAGCAGGTTTTGCCCCTGTGCGGATGGCACATTTATTGAAATTAGCGAAGTTGCAGGTTCTCTCCGACTCACAAATGGTGAATGAACTGAAGACGCAAATGACCAGAGCCAGTGCACCTGCGCCATCGGTAGAAACGATTCTCCATGCGAGTTTGCCTTACAAGTTTGTCGATCACACCCATGCTGATGCCGTCATTTCCGTAACTAATACCGCCAATGGATGGGAACGTATTCAAGAAATCTATGGCGATGATGTGGTAATCATTCCCTATGTGATGCCGGGGTTTGACCTAGCGCGAGTCTGTGCAGAAAAATTTGCTGCGGAGAAAAGCGATCGCACAATTGGCATGGTGCTAATGAATCATGGTATTTTCTCCTTTGGCGCAACCGCCCAAGAATCCTATGAGAGAATGATTGCGCTAGTCGATCGCGCAGAGGCTTATCTCAAAAAACATCATGCTTGGGAAATCTCTCCACCAGCTTCTCTGATTAGGGAAAGTGAGCAGAGATTAGAGATTGCCAAACTACGCACTGAAGTTTCTCAAGTCGCAGGGTTTCCCGTAGTTATCAGTTCCCATACCGATGAGAAGAGTCTAGCCTTTTCTCAAAGAGGAGATGTCCAGATCATTTCTCAACAGGGTTGCGCGACTCCCGATCATGTGATTCGCACGAAGCGCTTGCCCCTAGTCGGTAGAGATGTAAAAGCATATGCGGAATCCTATAAAGCTTATTTTGCCGAAGAAGCTCCTAAATCAGCCCAACCAGTAACGATTCTCGATCCTGCACCTCGTGTGATTATCGATCGCCAGTTAGGACTAGTTACCATTGGTAAATCCGCAAAGGAGGCAAAGATTGTCGCGGATATCTATGAGCATACGATGGAAATCATCCAGCGATCGCAACTTTTGGGCGGCTATCAAGCATTACCCGCTAGCGATATCTTTGCGGTGGAATATTGGGAATTGGAACAAGCCAAGCTAAAAAAAGGAGGTTCCTCTCCTGCTTTCACTGGTGAAATTGCCTTAGTCACAGGTGCAGCTTCAGGCATTGGCAAAGCTTGCGTAGATTCCTTATTAAAGCGTGGTGCAGCAGTTGTGGGCTTAGATATTAATCCCACCATTGAGAATCTTTACAATCGCCCCGATTTTGTCGGCATTACTTGCGATGTCAGTGATGAAACTGCGATCGCTAATTCCCTTGATCAAGCTGTAAAAGCTTTTGGTGGTCTAGATATTCTCATTCTCAATGCAGGAATTTTCCCCTCTGGTTGTCGCATCGAAAATCTCGATACTGCCACATGGCAAAAGGTGATGCATATTAACCTCGATGCCAATCTCGTCTTGATGCGCGAAGCTTATCCATTGCTGAAACTTGCGCCTAATGGTGGTCGAGTCGTGGCGATCGGTTCTAAAAATGTTCCCGCCCCTGGTCCTGCGGCGGCGGCATATTCAGCTTCCAAGGCGGCGCTCACTCAATTAATGCGCGTTGCGGCTCTAGAATGGAGTAGCGATCGCATTCGCATTAACACTTTGCATCCCAATGCTGTCTTTGACACAGGCATTTGGACAGAGGAAGTCTTAACTTCTCGCGCCAAGCATTACGGCTTAACGATTGAGGAATATAAAACCAATAATCTGCTGAAAGTAGAAGTAACAAGTCACCATGTTGCGGAACTTGCCTCTGAGATGTGTGGTGCATTGTTTGCCTGTACGACTGCGGCTCAAGTTCCCATTGATGGCGGTAATGATCGCGTGATTTAAATCAAAGTTGAAAAATTGCAATGATGTATTTGGGTAAGAATGGGCTGTGCAACGCACAACCCATTCTTACGTTTTTGAGGAGTATTTTGTTTTTATTGCCCCTTCTGTGAGATTCTGGTATCAATACAGACCCTGCATAATTTGCAAAAGTGCTTATGAGTTCGATTCGTGTTGTCCTAATTGAAGACCATGACCTGACCCGCATGGGCATGAAGATTGCTTTACAACAACAAGGAGAGCTTGTCTTTGTTGGTGAAGCAGCAACAGGCGCGGAAGGTGTGGCATTGGTAAACAGCCAACAACCCGATGTAGCGATCGTTGATTTAGGCTTGCCAGATATGGATGGCGTAGAGGTAACACGCCAGATCAAAGCGGCAACCACCGAAGCAAGCAAAGCAACTAAGGTTTTGATCCTAACTCTCACCGATAACCAAGAGACAGTACTCGCCGCCTTTGCCGCAGGTGCTGACTCTTACTGCATCAAGGATATTAGCTCAGAAAATTTGGTGCAGGCGCTGAAATTAACGGCGGAGGGCAACTCATGGATCGATCCTGCGATCGCTAATATCGTCCTACAACAGGTACGCCGCAAGGATGCAACGGTTGAGATTGCGGCAGCCGAAGCTGATTATAAACAGGTGCTTGAAGCTACGCCTCTAACCGAACGTGAGTTAGAAGTCCTCTCAGAGATCGTTAATGGCAATAGCAACGCGGAAATCGCCGAAAAGCTCTACATTACCGTTGGCACAGTCAAAACCCATGTCCGCAATATTTTGAATAAACTATGCGCTGATGATCGCACTCAGGCAGCAGTTAGAGCCTTGAGAGCAGGTTTAGTTAAATAAAAAGTATCACCTCGACAAATATGGCACAGGCTACGCCTGTGCCATATTTTTTTGCTTACTCCTTTCCCATCCAAGAAATAGCGGTGCGGGGCTTCGCCCCGCACCGCTATTTCTTGGTTTTATATGTCTATTTCTTCGGTGGGAAGGGAGTAGTTTAAAAAAATTTATCTTATTTAAGGCTGACAGGTTTTATATATGGATGTACAGATTTTTTTTAGGTGCATCCATGATTTTCTCACTTTTAAGCGGTGTCGCCAGATTACTAAACTTCTTTTCAGAGAAATTAGCAGACTTAGCCAATTTCATATCTAAGCCATCGAATTCGAGTAAATATCCTCTATTGCCCCAAAATGATCCTGAAATCACTCAGCGTCAAGCAGCCCTCAATAAGTCAAGGGATCTTTATCGATACAACTACACCTATGTTGAATCCCTGCCAATGGTGGAGAAAGTCCCTACGAATGAGCGGTTTTCCCTGTCGTGGGGATTATTGGTGGGCAAGGTTGTAGTTAAGGTGCTGCTAAACGATCGCGCTAATCCCTCAGCATTCATTAACAAGGACAAGTCGAAGGCTAAGCAACTGGAATTTTCCAAAAAATTGCTGGAGGCGAGTATGTCGCAATCTGACAACGCCATCGTGGAATTACTGTCTAATTTGCCAGATATCCTTGAGGATGACCCCATTGATTTAGAAGGCTCAAACATCCAAGAATACAATGATCTTTTTTGGATCATTTCTCTGCCTGCGATCAGTCAATACTTTATGAGTAATACGGAATTTGCGAGATTGCGGGTGGCAGGCTTTAATCCTGTGATGATTCAACGGGTCAATACTCTTGATGCAAAGTTTCCTGTAACCGAGGCACAGTTTCAATCGGTTTTAGCCAATGATTCGCTAGTGGCAGCAGGTGCGGAGGGTCGGTTATATCTAGCAGATTATGCGGAATTAGAAGCGATCGCTGGTAGTACTTTCCCGAATGGTAAACAGAAATATATCAATGCGCCCTTGGCACTCTTTGCAATTCCCAAAGGTAAAAAAAGCTTAACCCCGATCGCAATTCAACTCGGTCAAGATCCCAATACCCATCCGATCTTTGTGGCTCAAGCTGATGACGAACCAAACTGGCTGATTGCGAAAACCGTTGTGCAGATTGCCGATGCCAACTATCACGAATTGATTAGTCACTTGGCGAGAACGCACTTAGTCATTGAACCTTTTGTAATTGCGACCAATCGCCAATTAGCTAGCAATCATCCGCTTTACATTTTACTCAAACCGCATTTTCAAGGCACTCTAGCCATTAACGATGCGGCTCAATCTGGGCTAATCAGTCCAGGAGGAACGGTTGATAAGCTCTTGGCAGGCACAATTGGGACAGCAAGGGCGCTATCAGTGCATGGTGTGAAAACCTTTAACTTTGATGAGGCTCTATTGCCGATCGCCTTAAAAAAACGAGGTGTCGATGATCCGAGTCTATTACCCGACTATCCCTACCGCGATGATGCTCTATTAGTTTGGGACGCGATCGCTGCTTGGGTCAAGGATTATCTATCTATCTACTATGGCAGCGACAGTGATGTAGCTAGAGACTCGGAATTACAGTCATGGGTCAAGGAAATCACCTCGAATGAAGGTGGTCGAGTGACTAGCTTTGGACAAAATGGACAGATTCGCACCCTTTCCTATTTGATTGATGCTGTCACCTTACTGATCTTTACGGGCAGTGCTCAGCACGCAGCCGTGAATTTCCCTCAAGGGGATTTGATGACCTATGCACCTGCAACTCCGTTAGCGGGCTATACACCAGCACCAACTAGTACTACTGGTGCGACGGAAGATGATTTCTTTGCCATGCTGCCTGCGATTGATCAAGCAAAGAGTCAGTTGACCATGACCTATATTCTTGGTTCGGTCTATTACACAACTTTAGGTGACTATGGCAATGAGTATTTCACGGACGATCGCATTCAGCAGCCCTTACGAGATTTTCAAGATAATTTAAAGGCGATCGAATCAACGATCAAGGCTCGCAATGAGCAAAGGTCTCTGGAATATAACTATCTCCGCCCCTCACGGATTCCGCAAAGTATTAATATCTAAATTACCCTCACCCCTAGCCCCTCTCCCTTTGGGAGAGGGGAACAAGAATTACTCCTCCTCTCCCAAAGGGAGAGGGGGATGGGGGGTGAGGGATTTATCAACTTCTGCGTAAGTCCTAAGGGTAATGGAACAACTCCAATGATCGCCAAACTCACTAAAAAACGTTACTCCACCAATCTATTCGACGTTTCTCAGGACATCATTGGCGCATTGCCTTTGAAGCTAGTTGAGCAATGGCTGAGCAGTGACCAAACCTATGACGATGCCTTAAAGCTACTGGCTAGTCATCAAGTACAGGGTTATAGCGTATCTTCTGATTCTGTTGGCTTAACGAAACTATGTCAGCAAAAGGGATTGCTAGAAATCTTGGCAATCATCAACCAGCCCAAAAAAATTGTCCATAGCTATGGCAAAGCGATCGCTGGTGAAAGCGTCGGTATTTGGGCTGCCGACAATACCCAGATGTTTTATCCCGATCACCTCAATGCTGTCACCCTTGTGTCAGCTTTGCTCACGATTCAAGATGCGATCAAGCAAACCTGTCAGGTACAGATTGGTTTGGGCGCTCATTATGGCAGTTTTTATCAAATTAGTGGTGGTTTGTATGGCATCGAGGCAGATGCGATCGAAGAGATTGCAGAAAACCATACTGACGGTGGCGAGATTTTAATCACTCAAGCGATATGCGATCGCCTACCAATGCAGCATAGTTTCCTACTTGAGGAACGCGATGATCTGCATACAGAACTTGGCAAAATCTATCGCGTGTTGGATGGCAAGAGATTAGGAGATTTACAACCCATCGATCAACGCTATCCTATTCCCTATTCTGAAGACTTTTATGTTGATTTATTAGAGTATGAATCTCGCTTAACTGATCAAGATTTTGCCCATTACCTGACACAAAAATACATCCAACATAAAGTAGTAGTCCTGATTGAGAGCAAAAATGAAGCGGTGGAAACCCATGAAGTTTCCATGTTCAATCAGCTATCATTTTCAGCCTTAATGAAAGATATTGGATTACGCCTGATTGGTTCTCAATTAGATGCGGAAATTAAAGTCGTCAGTTCATTGGGCATCTATGCTTTTGATGAAGCGAAGACAGCCCTGAGCTTTGCCCAGACTTTTCGCCAAGAACTAGCAAATCAAGGCATTCCCTGTCGCATTGGCATTGATCGCGGTGAAGTGCTGATTTTTAATTTATCTGTCGGTACGAGAGATATTGCGGGAATGCCTGTAAATTTGGCATCAAAAATGGCGCAAGACAAAGGCGAATTTGGGAAGCTCTATTTAAGTCATGCCTTAAAGGATTTACTCGATATCAGGGGCTTTAGGGAAATCAAGTATCAAGTTTCGGGAGTGGAGATCACAGCTTATGAAGGGTAATTGGTTCAAAACTTGCTTATTAAATATAAGACCTCAAAACCTGTGGCGCAAGCTGCGCCACAGGTTTTGGAATTGGTTTTTAATTATGCCCAGCTACTTGTTACTACTATGGGCAGTGCTTTTACCTATAAATTCGCTATGGGCAATGCCTATTAGCGACATTCCTAATCCTCGTAAACTAAATGGAACTTGGGTAAGCGACGTTGCGAATATCTTAAGCTCAGAGACAGAAGCAAAACTGAATCAACGCATTAATCGATTGGTTGCGAAAAATGGCTCAGAAATTGCCGTCGTGACAGTACCAAACACATCTCCCGCAATTACCGTCAAATCCTATGCTACTGAGCTATTTAATAATTGGGGTATCGGCAAACGGGGAATCGATAATGGGGTGTTATTTCTAATTGCCGTAAAGGAACGCCGCCTTGAAATCGAAACTGGACGAGGTATTGCGCCATATATTAGCGATCGCCAAGTTGCTCAAGTTATTACGGATTTGATTACACCTGAGTTTAAGCGTCAGAACTTTGATCAGGGCATTATTAATGGAGTTGAGGAGATCGCAGGACGCATTGAGAAAATCAATTTTTATCCTTTCCCCTTCACCCCGATTTATAGCAGTCTTGGAATTGTCGGTATCGCGATCGCCATTAGTGGCGGCATATTATGTACTAAAAAGATTAAAGACTGGACTCAAAAATTACCAACTATTGAACCCAACTTCCAAAATCCTGTTGTTTTTCAAGTCAAAATTCCTCAACTAGATGAATTCACAAATTTAGAAATGTGGTTGATGGGCTCAGGACTAGTAGCACTTTCAATTAGTACTAATGCATGGGTCTTGTCCCAAGAGGCTTGGACAAACCTATTCATCAATCCATTTAACCAATTTATCGCAACTTTACTTATCAACTTGATCATTGCGATCGCTACTCTTCCCATTTGGCTGGGGCTTGAAAGGCTTTGGCTCAAACAATTAGCTCAAGTCTTTGAATATCCCATCCAGCGTTATGAAGTCGATCAGGTCAGCATTCTATTATTACAAAAATCCTATCTGATTTTAGTTTTTCATCTTCCTGCGATCGCGATCGCATGGCTCTTAGGAAACACTGCGATTTTATTAGCGATTCCTAATCATTTAGTATTTTCACTCACTAGCTTGCTGATCGCACTAGGCTATCAATTTTGGCAAATGTCCCTTGTGGATCATATGTATCTGGATACGCGACCAGTCAAAGATACTTTCTTTTGTCAAACCTGTCGCCAGCGCACGCAAAAACTCGCCAATGACATGGTGAGCCAATATTTGAAAAAGCCTGAACTAAGCGCAGTTGAGTTAGGCAACGCGACCTATGATCTGTACTATTGCGATCGCTGTCATCCGCTAACTAATAGACCGAACAGTAAGAAATTCCGCAATCATGCCTATTGTCTTCCCCATATTCAGGATGAGGCAATTTGTCCGAGATGTAGCTATCCGACAGTAATTAAGGTCACGCTAAAGCAGACTCGCAAATCGAAGAAGTTTCCTAAACAGGGTTCTCAAGAAGCAACTGGGATTCTGCAATGTCAAAACTGTTTCCATGAGGAGCCAGTCTATCCCTATGTTGCGCCTGTAAGTAGTTCTAGTTACTTTAGTGATTACAGTTCTAGTTATGAGTCATCGAGTAGTTCTAGTAGCTATGATTCCTATGATTATGGTAGTAGCTCCTCTTCTAGCGATTTTGGTGGCGGCGGTAGTGATGGTGGTGGTGCTGGTAGCGATTGGTAACATGGCGGCGCTAAAGCGCCGCTTGAGATTTTCTATTGCAGAACAATACGATTCTCAGTTGTTACCTGTATTGGTGAACTTGCGCTGATATATTCGGCGATCGCATCGGATAGCAGATATCCAGTTTCTAATAGATTTTTACCTTCCGCAAAAACACGATAACCATCACCACCAGAAGCGAGGAAGTTATTTGTGGCTACTTTATAAACTTGATTAGGATTTAACAATTGAAACTTACCTGAAGCGTCTCTGACTTCTACTTTCGTAACGCGCTTACCTGCGGGAAGTTTGACATCCCAAACAAAGCGAATACCTGCCACTTGAGGAAATCTGCCTTCCCCTCGCTCAGCCATACTCACCCCACTCTCTAAGGCTTCCTTTAACTGATTACCAGTCAATTCCACCCTTGTAATCGTATTACCAAAGGGAAGTACTTCTAAGACATTGCCCATTGTAATATCGCCTAGAGGTAAACCGTTGCGAATGCCACCTGCATTAATTAGAGCCACTTGGACGCGATCGCCTTTGGTCTTTGCCAAGATCGCATCAGCAATCAAGTTACCTAAAGCCGTTTCGCTAGTTCGCATTTTCACGCGATCGCCATCTAGCGCTACCAAAGATTTACCAATAATCTTTTGGCGTAATGCTTCAATTGGTGCTGCATATGCCTTGAGTTTATCGACAAATTCTTGATTAGGTTTGATACTTGCCTCAATCGCGTGGGGTTTGCCTGCCCAAGCAATCAACTTACCTGTGCGATCGAAACTCACCGACAAATCGCCTAAATATTTACCCCATTCCCAATCTGTGACTACCAGTACAGGTTCCTTAGTTCCATTTTTCTCAACCAATGGATAGGGATGATTAGCATTGGGAATATTGCCAACAGGAGTGTGACTGTGAGCGCCAATGATGATATCGATATCAGGCACTTTCTGGGCGAGTATCACATCATCCTCAAAGCCAATGTGAGTCAGGGCAATAATTTTGTTAATCCCTTGCTGCTTGAGTTTTTGGACTGAAGTACGCGCCGCCGCGATCGGATCAGTAAACTTCACACCATCTCCGACGCTAGCTAAAATCGCTGTATCAGGTGTTGTCAATCCAAACAAACCAATCTTTTCGCCTTTGATATTGAGAATATGCCAAGGACGAACTTTGCCATAGAGAGGCGATTCGGGTGCAATGTCGATATTTGCGGAAATGATGGGAAATTTAGCCTTAGCGATGAAGTCAGCGAGGACTTGCTGACCGCGATCGAATTCATGATTGCCAATAGTTCCAGCATCGTAGGCAAGGGCATTATAAAAATCAAGATCCGCCTGTCCGAGATATTGATTGAAATAGAGCGTACCTTGGAAAATATCACCTGCATCCAAGAGCAGCAAAGGCTCTTGATTAGTCTTGTTCTCCGCACGAATTTGATCGATGAGCGTACGACGACGAGCAATTCCCCCCAAAAGGCGATCGCCATATTTGACAGGTTCTAAATGCGCGTGATGATCGTTGGTATGCAAAATCCTGAGTGAGAAACGACTCTCCTGTGCAACAACATTTAACAATGCAGGAGAAGCGGCAATCAGAAAGGTAATCACGAAAGCTACGAATATCTGCAAAGATCGCCTCATCTGAAGTTTCAGTTTTAAATAATTGGCGATCGCTTTTAAACTATTCTTCGCTTTCACGGTCATCACCTTTAGATTTATCTTGATTGTTATGCCTCAAGTGTGAGGTCGCACAGATCAGCACCTTACACTTATCTATCAGAGACCAAATATAACCTAAAATTTTAGTCAAATTAGCAATTGGGTAATTCGATCATGTCAGAAGTTAGTTCAGAAATTAAATTTGCGATCGAAGGTGATGGAGCGATTGAAGCGACTGAGGAGTTATTGGCTTTAGAAGGAATTGAAGGCTCCTATGCTGTGGATGAAGAGATTCAACGTGAAGGTGTGCTTGCCACGATTGCTTCGATTGTCGGGATTGTATCTGGAACTTTGGCAGTTGCGGAACAAATCCGTAAATGGTATCAAGCATACAAGGCTGGCAAGTCTGGCAAGAAGATTGCGAAGGTGCTGATCGTTGGACGCAAAGGTGAACGTCTCTTGCTAGAAAATGCGACAATCGAACAAATCCGTAAGGTTTTAGAGAGTTAAGTGGTAGGGTGCTGTTAGGCGTAGCTGTAACGCACCCATAAGTAAGGTTTCTATGCTTTTATTTATAAAGGTAAACGCCTTAGTCGAATGGAACCTTCATTTACTGAGATAATTGCGCCGCTTTCTAATTCTGTAGCATAATTTTCTAAGACAGATAGTAAATAGGTATTAACTACTTCTCGGCTGAAATTGCCCAAGCGAAATAAAATCACGCTCGGTAAGCTTTCACCACTAATTGCTAGCAGTTGAGTAAAATCTAGATCCACTGTCAGCAATATTCGCCCTTCTTGCCGAGCCTTCTCTAAAATGTTTGGATCTGGCATCCGTTCTAGATTTTGCTCGACCAGATGAATTGCATCATAACCGCGTTCTCGTAAAAGGGCGATCGTGCGGGGAGAGATGCCCATGTCACCTAAAAATTTCATACGGTTTGGGCGGTTTGTGGCAAGAAAATCACCCGTTCTTGTGTTAGCCATGCGGCATATTTTAGGGATTGTTGAATGTCTTCTGGTTCGAGATATGGATAGTCTTCTATAATTTCTGTGACAGATAAGCCATTGGCAATCAGGTTGATAACTAGAGAAATAGGTATGCGCATTCCACGGATGCAAGCTTGACCAGCCATAATCTGTGGGTCAAAGGTAATGCGATCTAGTCCAGTTAGCGTGGTCACGAGGTTAACCTCCTATGGATTTGGTTAAGAAGGTGAAAGGCAAAATATAAAAGAGATGCTTTAATGAAATATAGCTTGCTCTAGCCTAGCAGCGAAAAATTTTGCAAACAACTTGGGAGTAGTTTGTGCAAATCCTGTATATCGAGTTGCATCCTAGCAGTCAGACTAGGGTTGAGTTGCGGTATCAAAAGCTGAATACTTCGGGCTATGAAAAGCAGATCTTGCAGATTAGTGAAATTGCCGATCTGATCGCTTTGGCGGAACGGGATATTTATACGCTGATGCCTGATCCTGTGGCGATGGGGAAGAAATTGTTTGCTTGGATCGATGGGGATGGGCGCTGGTTGAGTCGAGCTTTGGCTGACTGTCAGGGGGATTTGTTGGTTTTGGCGATCGCCAACTTAGCTAAACTCCCGCATTTGCCTTGGGAGGTACTGCACGATCGCGAAGGATATTTAATCGATCGCCAATATCCTCAAGTTGTGCCTGTACGCTGGACTAAGGGAGAAGTGGTGGCAAATGAGCCAGCCGATCGCCCTTTGCGGGTGATGTTTATGGCGACCGATCCTGAAGGGGTGGAGCCACGTTTGGAGTTTGAGAAGGAGGAGGGCAAGATTTTAGAGGCGACGCGGGACTTGGCGCTGACCTTGCGGGTGGAGGAAAGTGGCTGTGTGAGTGAGTTGGAAAAGACTTGGCGGCGCTATGGCACTAATCATTTTGATGTGTTTCATTTGACGGGTCATGCTTCGATAAATGATCAGGGCGAGCCGTTTTTTATTACGGAGACGGAGACGGGCGATCGCTATGATGCGAAAGCTGTTGAGATTGCCAATGCCTTGCGGTTTCGGTTTCCGCGTTTAGTATTTTTGTCGGGCTGTCGGACGGGTCAGGCTGGCGATCAGGGGGCTACGCCTTCGATGGCGGAGTGTTTGTTAAATTTGGGATTGACGGCGGTGTTGGGTTGGGGTCGTCCGATTGGCGATGGTACGGCGACTCAGGCGGCGGCTTGTTTGTATAAGTCGTTGGCGACGGGTTTAAATCTGGTACAGGCGATCGCGGCGACCTATCAGAAATTGCGTGAGGAAAATATTCCCAATTGGTATTTGTTGCGGCTGTATGGGCGCGCGGATTTGGAGCCAGTGTCTTATATGGTACGAAATACTATCAGACTAAACAAAACTGTAAGCGGAGTCACAACTAAGGCTACTATCAAACTCCATAATGAAAAAGTGAACAGCTTAAATTTTAATAAAGTAATTTCAGAATTGATGACAACTTGATTTGCTATGTCTAAGTACTCTTTTTTACCTTGGATAGAAAATTTATCATCAAAATAGAAGTGATTTAAAGCTTCTATCAATTCTTCGGGCTTATATTTAAAAAGATGTTTAAAATAATAAAGATTATCAGTGTCTTGTGGTAGGTCTTTAGTTTTATTAGAAGGCTTTGCTTTTCTCCATACGATGTATTCAAGGTTTGTTTTAGGCAGAAATGATGTTGCACATATTAATGAAGTAAGGCATAAAAAACATGTAGCAATGATAATTCCAATCCACAGAGATTTTGGTGGATTGCTAGAACTAGCAGTACTCAGGTAAGTTACAGTCGCAGTAATACCTGCACCTGAGAAAGCCAACATGAAAGCATTTTTAGCTTCAGCATATTTAAGCCAATCATTAACTAGCAGAAATATCTTAGTTAATTTTTCTGTAAACTCATCCATATAGGTCACTCATCAAGAACATGGGCTTATAAGTATCTTGAGCTTGAACCCATTTATTCATTTCTATATTAATTACATTCCCATTAAAACATTGTCTATATAAATTATATGTCAATAATGATTGATTATCTTTACTTAGGTTGTCGTAAATAACTTGCGAAACCATTAATTCACTATCATAGGTTTCTTTATTGCCATATCCACATAAATTACAAGCAGTATTAACAACATCTCCCATCCAGACAACTTCATTAATTCCACTTCCGTTATATCCAGATTTAATCATTAAAGCCCTACCATAATCCATACCAATACCAATTTGTATAGGATCTATCTTTCTTCCTTTTAGTTTAATGTTAATCACATTCACAATTGATGATATTTGAGCGGCTGTTGAAAAAACTGCATCTACATTTGACGTGTTTGGAGTATCAAAAATGCCCCAGACACAATCTCCTTGAATGTTAACTTCTGAACAACAAGAGTTTGCATTCATGATTGCAATTAGTTCAGACAAGTAACTTCTATAAATTCTTGCTAGTGTTGGTCTTTTGTATTGCTTGGGTAATTGTGAAGATCCTCGAATATCAACAAAAAGTGCTGTGCAGTTAACATAAAATCCGTTCGTGTACGTTAACTTGTCTCTTGAAGGAATACTATTTATTTCTTCGTAGGAATTATCTCTAGTATTTAAGATTTCATCAATTCTTGCCTTACTGGTTTCAAAATTATAGCTTCTATGATTACTTTCCATGTGTCGAAATTACCTACTATTGAGAACTGACAACATTCTAATCTCTCTTTTCTAGGGTATTGGGAGACAAGAACGTATAGGTTTCCGTACTCACCAGAATCGATAATATACGGCTTTCCGTACCAACTCACGAAATTAGCATTCCCAAAGTACTAGGGACGAGCATAGCAAAGCCGCCACATTGCATTGTATGGCAATGATCTATGCCCAACAGGGACAGGTAGACCAAGCGATCGCCCTCTATCAGCAGTCCTTGGAAATCACAGATCGCATCGGTAACGTGCAGGGCAAAGCCGCCACATTGCATCAAATGGCAATTATCTATGCCCAACAGGGACAGGTAGACCAAGCGATCTCCTTCTATCAGCAGTCCTTGGAAATCAATGAGCGTATTGGAAATGTGCAGACTAAAGCCCATACACTAGCAAACATGGCATGGTTATTAGCGAACAATGGTGATTTTCAAACGGCGATTTCCTATCTCCAAGAATCCCTCACGATCCTGCAACACCTCAAATCCCACGACGCAGCCACAGTTCAGAGTTGGTTAGAACAAGTCCAACAACTAGCAAAAAGCCCCCCTTTACAAGGGGGGTAGGGGGGATCAACCCTCCAAACGTAGCCAATAAACTTATTCAAGCTTGCAAGGCGACTAAAGATCCCCCCCTCCCCCCCCTTAGAAAGGGGGGCTTTTGGACAACTTCACATAATGAGAAACTTATCTTGGAGACTATTACAGACAAAGGAATCT
>VFQS010000401.1_pt1 | contig 50492 bp, 93 predicted proteins | sample 3512361 | NCBI WGS metagenome assembly VFQS01 (sample SAMN10412375, study PRJNA504923) | tailings metagenome | isolation source: Relicate 1 Philex TSF3 active mining | place: Philippines | reverse complement strand
TTTTTTATATAGATCATTTTAGTTACCTTTTTTAGTTAATAATTCTATATTCTGATTTTTTGCCGCCAATTGACAAAGAATATTTATTTAAATCACGCCAAAATTTTAATCTTTCTTTTATTTTTTCTTTTTTAATATTAGATTCTAAACGCTCCCAATTAGTCCAAGCGATAGTTTCGCTTGCATTAACTCCATAATAGCAACGCCTTTGCGGATCTGTGTTTATTATTATTTGATGGCGAACTTGTAATTGGTATTTCATATTTTTAAGCAATTAAGTTTTTTAATTCATTTTCTTTAGACTTTGCAAAAATCCAACCAGCCATTTTTTCACCATCTTTAGTTAAAAATGGGTTAAATCTACCGCCGATTTCTTTGAGTTTCTCCTTAATTTCTTTAGTATTTCCAAAAAGTGCAATCGCTTTTTCTGAGTAGTCCACAAGTTCCAAGCCTTCAACTTTAAAACTTTCGACCTCTTTTTTTGGCTCTTTTAAAAATAGATCTTCTTCACAAATTTGCCTGTAAATCCAATCGCTAGCAGTCCACGCGCCCCAATTTTCTTTTAACCAATTAGAGTTTTCATTAAGATTAGTAATTTTTTCTCTCCAACCAACATTTTTGTTTAAATATTTTTCAAATTCTCTTTGATAAACTTCATCGCTAATTTTTCTATTACATGATAAATATTTAGTTTGAGGTATATCATCTCTTGAGTTATTATATTCATAAATATCCTCCATGCTGTTGAATTTGCCGTATTGATAATGACTAATTAAAGCTTCAACTTTTTTTGGCGCTACGCTATCAATCCAGCTTACAGTTACAGCGTTGCCACCCGCAAAATTCTCAGATTTAACAGAAAATTTAGTTGTCGGAAAATTCTTTTTTAAAATTTCTCTAATTTGTTGTGCTGCTTGTGCTGCTTGTGTTTTTATTTTCATATAATTACTTTTTATTTATTATTATTCGCTTATCAATTAAGCATGAGGTTAGAATAGAAGATAATAATTAACATGTCAACAATTATTTAAGCAATTATTTAAGCAATTAATATTTTAATAGATTATTGTATCAAAATGGGACAGAAGAAAGTAAGAAGAGGCAACGGAGCTAGTATTTACGCTATTGTCAAGAAGAAAATGAATGATGTGTTAAAATGGGACAAATGAGTAGTGATAAGTAGAACTTATTAAAAACCACATTTTTAATAAGAAATATATTTATTGACAAATGGAAAAGTTGTGGTAGAATGCAAAAACAAAGTTCAAAAACTAAATACAAAATAAAAAGCTCTTGTTTATACAAGATCTTTCAAACAAAAACCTCCTGCCCTATCCCTATCCCATTTTCTAAAGGGGGTGCAGGGGGATTTTCTTTTAAATTCTAAATATTATGAGTCAACAAGTAAATTCAATAGGAAGACCGAGAAAGTTTAAATGTGTTGAAGATATAGCTGAACTAATTAATGATTACTTTGAAAAATGCGAAAATAGATTCATCACAAAAGTTGACAGAAGTGGTGAAGTAATACAAGTGCCAAGTCCAGCACCAAGGCATATTCAAGGGCTTTGCGTTCATTTAGATATTTGTCGAGATACATTGCTAGAGTATGAACAATTGCCTGAGTTTTCCGACACGATTAAGGCTGCTAAGAGGAAATGTGAGGCTTATGCAGTCGATCAGTGCTTCGAAGGTAAGCACGGGAATAAAGCTGATTTTATACTTAAAAATGGGTATGGTTGGTCAGATAAGACTGTGGTTGAACAAACTAATATTACAAAGATTATCAGAGATGATATTAAATAATGGTAAATCTAAGTGAGAAAATAGCTCCAGCATTTTATCCAGTTCATAAGGCTATAAGAGATGAAACGCACGATGAATTTTGGCTGCATGGTGGCAGGGGTTCGACTAAATCAAGTTTTATTTCAGAGCAAATTATCCTCGCTATTTTAAAAGACCCCGAAGCTAACGCTATTGCTTTTCGTAAAGTTTCAAGAACAATCCGTGACTCAATTCAGGGTTCTTTAAACTGGGCAATTGATGAACTAGGTGAGAGCGAAAATTTTGATTCAATTAGTTCACCCGCTGAGATAACTTACTTACCAACTGGTCAAAAAATAATCTTAAGAGGCTTAGACGAGCCGAAAAAACTAAAATCAATCAAATTAAGAAAAGGTTACTTTAAAGTCTTGTGGTTTGAAGAAGCTGATGAATTTAATGGTGATGCAGAAATAAGAAGTGTTGAACAATCTATTCTAAGGGGCGGTGAGAAGTTCATCGAGTTTGTAAGCTACAACCCACCAAGAAATCCGAATCACTGGATTAATAAGATGGCTAAGGAGGAGGGGAAAAAATTTATTCACCACTCAACTTATTTAGATGTGCCAAGACACTGGTTAGGTGAAAAGTTCTTTGAGAAAGCAGAAAGGCTAAAAGCTAACAATTACGAGACTTATTGTCATGAATATTTGGGTAAGGTAATTGGTAATCCAAAAGAGTTAGTCTTTGCTGGTAAATATGAAGTGAGCGACTTTGACACTCCACCACTTTCAGAAATATATCAAAACAGATACTTTTTTGGTGCAGACTGGGGTTTTGCCGCTGACCCTACCGTTTTAATCCGTTGTTTTATAAAAGACGATTGCTTATGGATTGACTACGAGCAATATGGCGTTCAAGTTGAAATTGACCATATTGGAAAAGTTATATTTGAGAAAATCCCTGAATCTAAAATCTGGCAGATAGAAGCCGATTCATCAAGACCAGAAACTATTTCAAACCTAACACGCCAAGGATTTACAATAAGAGGGGCTAAAAAATGGGCTGGAAGTGTTGAAGAAGGTGTTGAATATTTAAAGAGTTTTAAAAAGATAATAATTCATTCTCGTTGCAAAAACATCGCTAAGGAATTTGAAAACTATTCTTATATGGTTGACTCCGAGACAAAAGAGATTCTACCAAAAATAAATGACAAAAAAGAACGAATCAAAGAAAACGAAGGCGATAAAATGGGAATTAAGGACGATGGAATAGATGCTTTAAGATATGCGTTAAGCACTTACATTAAAAAGACTCCTGATATTATAGCATTTTAAATCATAGTTTTTGGCAATGTATTTTTAATAAAGTTTCTTAATCTTTAAAATAAAAAAAATGTTTTTTCGCAAAGAAAAGAAAAGCTATAACAATTGGTCGTTTCTTAATATGCTCCGTGGTGAGTATAAACAAGTCAATACACCAGAAGAGTTTATAAGGTTTTACATTGAAGCTTGTCCTGTTTTTACGGCAACAAAGTTAATTGCGGATGCTGTTTCTTCAATTGAAATTGTGCTTAAAGATAAGAATGGCGATTATATTTACGAACACGAAGCTCTAAAGCTCATAAGAAATCCGAATCCTTTTACAGATGGTCAGCTTTTTATGAAAGAACTGACTTCTTATTACATCTTAACAGGAAACTCTTATCTTAACATCATCGGAGAAAAAAAGCCAGTTGAACTTAACTGCTACAATCCTTCGGACATCACAATAGTTGCTGCAAATGATGGTTATGCTGGTGAGTATAGTTATTCTTCTTCTAGTGGCTCTTATACTTACGAGAGAACGCAAGACAAAAGATTCCTAGATGGCAGAAAAAACGAACTTGCTCACTTAAGAGATTTTAACCCTAGATTTTCATCAACTAATTTAATTGGCTCTTCAACATTCTTAGGTTGTCAGTTGGAGATTAGTCAATATATCTTAGCTTCTGTTCATAATAATTCACTTTTAAAAAACCAAGCACGACCAAGTGGTATTATTACCTACAAAGGCTCAAATGATTTACAGCAACCACAAATTGATGCTTTGAAAGAAGTAATTAAAAATAAGTTGTCAGGTGCAAGAAATGCAGGTGAACCAGCTTTTTTAGGTGGAGACTTTAATTGGTTGCAATTATCAGAATCAGTAAAAGATATGGACTTTCCAACGCTTAAAAAGTCAGTTGCTGAGGCTATTTATTCAGCAGCTAAAATACCTTTGCCGATGATTAGCCCTGATAATATGTCATTTGCTAATATGGACGCTTCTAAGTATGTCTTTTATGATAATGCGGTATTGCCAACGCTAAAGAGAATCTTAAGATTCTTAACAGCTAAAGTCTTGGTAAGATACCCTAATGCACAAGGTTTAGAATATTCATTTGATGAATCTGCTATTGAAGCCCTTGAAGCTCGCAAATATGATACGGCAGAAAAAGCTTCTAAAATTGGAGTTTTAAGCGATAATGAACTAAGAGCAATGATTGGCTACGAGGCAACAACTGGTGGCGATGGAATTTACAAACCTGCTAATTTGGTGCAGATTGGGGTCGATACTTACACTGAAGATAATAGAAATGAGCCAATGGGTAAAAGCGAGTTTATTAAAATAATGACCGAGCAAAAAAAACTAAACGGCGAAAGACTTTATTCTGATGATTATATCCAGCTAAAAGCAAAAGAGTATTATGGAAATAGATACTAGAAAAAGAAAACTAGAAGCCAATGCGATTCCAAAGCTCAAGGCAATCTTTAGAAATATGGCTAATGATGCTGAGAATATTTATCGTAGAAACGGAGCTATCAACAGCCAAGAACTAGCAAATAATTATTACCCTGAGTTTCTAAAAGAAATAAGGGATATGATGCGTAAAACAACAAGAGAATTCGGTTTTACTTTAAGGGAAGATTTACAAAGAAAGGGCTTTAACTTTGGGTTGGAACTAAAAGAAATTACTGATACAAACATTGATGACAAACTAGAATCAATTAATACTCAGTTTCAAAACTCTCAGACATTCTTTGTTGCAAATAGTAGCGAGGAGCAAGCAAGATACATAACAGAGACAAATGCAAAAGAAATAGCTTTAGCGGTGTTTCAAGAGGAAATGAAATTCGCAGGAATCAAAGCATTGCCTGAATGGATTATTATTTCAAGAAACATCAAGATTAATTTACTAGATAAAGCGGAATGGAGAAGTCAATTAATCGCTGCACAAGTAATCGGATTGACTGAAAGCTGGAGCAGAAACGAAGAAGCCGAATTAATACAAGATGAAGAGTTAGAAGTCGACGGCAGACCAATTGAGGTTCTTAAGACTTGGGTTGCAATACTAGATGCTAAAACAAGACCAACACACGCAGCAGCAGACTTTCAACAAGTAGGAATTGACCAGAACTTTATCGTAGGTGGCTTTGAGGCTAAATATCCAAGAGACGAGAACTTACCAGCGGAGGAGTCTATTAATTGCAGGTGTATCGCTGACTATTCAAACGCCTTTGGTCAAAAATCATTTAAATCAGAAGAAACTTATAAACCAACAGATGAAATGGCAAGAAATGCTGCTCGCGGTTTAGAATGGCGTAAGAAATATCGAAGAGGTGGGACTGCTGTTGGAGTTAAGAGAGCTAACCAGTTAAAGAACAAGGAAAATCTAAGTGCGAAGACAGTAAAGAGAATGCACTCTTTCTTTTCAAGACACGGCAACTATCGCTCAACTCACTACGAGTTTAGAGATGGAGAGCCTACCACTTGGAGAATAGCTTGGGAGCTTTGGGGGTCAGATGCTGGCAGGGATTGGGCAAAGAGAATTGCTGAAAAATTAAGTTAAAACCTAATACCCATTTCCCTACTTAATTCTTCGGCAGATTTAAAATAAACCTCAATTTCCCTAAATTCAGATAAGTCTTTTAGCTCAAAAACAACCTGCAATTCTCCTTCTTGAGTAAAATCAAGTTCGTAAGTTAAATCTGGCTTAGTTCTTAGTCTAATATAATTAGGAGATTTAACAATTACCTCTTTATCATTATATTTTATTTTAGCAAAGCCATACACACGCTCAGTTTTAAATATGTAAGACTTGTAATTAGGGTTTTCGTAGATAAATTTTTCAAATTGCTTCACCCATTCTTTTTTATATTTAAAATCTCCCACAACACCAATATAGTATTTACCTCTATCTTGAGATAATGGCTTTATATCTTTTACCGTAAATTCAATAGCACCAACAAGAGAATCTAACTTGTCAATCTCTATTTGTTTTTCCGATTGCTGATTAAAAGATTTGCTTAAATCATAAGCATTTGCATTAAAAGATAAAAGAAGGAGTATTAGTATTTTTTTCATATTATTTTGTAATTGAGTCGTCTTTTTTCCAAGCTTTCCACATTTCTTCCAATTCGAAAAGATTTGCGTGCTGCACTCTCCCTATTAAGAAGCTAATAGTTAGATCTTTATGAAGTAGATTCCAAACACGATAACCAACGCCATAATTACGCCACTGGTCGCATATCTTTATTGAATAATTGTTGTGTAGAGCGAATTGTTTAACCTCTCCATTATAAGGAAGTTGTTTTTTATATTTTTGTAGAATCCAAAGAAATAGGTAATAGGAGCCGCTGAATTTAATATTTAAATCTATTGCCTTATTAATCATAGTTTTTGGTTTGGTATATTAAGCTTAGAAATTTATTTTTAAATCAAACTTTTTTAAAAAACAACTACTTTTTTAATGGAAAAAGAAATTAAGTCACTTCCTTTTGAGGTTAAGGAGATTCAAGAAGATTCTGAGTATTTTACATTTGAAGGCTACGCCTCAACTTTCGGCAATATAGATTTGGGTGACGATATTATTGTGCGTGGAGCTTTCAAAAAAACTTTATCTAAAAGTCCAGAAGTTACCGTATTGTGGCAGCACCAAATGAGTGAGCCAGTTGGAAAGTCAGTTACCTTATACGAAGATGATAAAGGTTTATACATTAAAGCAATCCTTCCAAAGTCAGACACCTTAGTTGCTGGTCGTATTATTCCGCAAATGAAAGTTGGTTCAATCCGTGAAATGTCAATTGGTTTCTTTACTCTGGATTCAGAGATGGAAAAAGGAGTTAGATTGCTAAAAGAAATTGAATTACTTGAAGTATCTTTAGTTACAAAAGCAATGAACCCTCAGGCTTTAGTAAGTGGTTTTAAATCATTTGCTGGCACAACTAAACTACCTTTAGCTCCAAGAGATAGAGAGTGGGACTCAACAGCGGCGGAAAAAAGAATAAGAAACTACACTAAATCAACAGAAGCTCCAAGCTCTGATTATAAAAAATACTTTATGTATTTTGACGGTCAATCCCCTGATTTATTTAGTTCTTACAAGCTGTTATTCGCTGACATAATTAACGGTGAACCTCATATTGTGCCAAGAGCTGTATTTTCAATTGCTGGTATACTAGAAGGAGCAAGAGGTGGAGTTAATATTTCTGATGCCGATAAAAACCGTATTAAGCCAGTTGTAAATCAATTATATAAGAGAATGGCTGATGAATTTGAAGATGATTCAATCACTAGTCCATTATCTAAATCATTTGAGAGCCTAAAAGATATTGAAAGCACACTAAAAGCTTACGGTTTCTCAAAAAATGAAGCAAAAACTTTGATTAGCAAAGTAAAAGAATTTTCAACTCGGCGTGAGGCTGAGGAAAAACCTCATCGCGATGATGAGGTAAAACAAAAAATCATAAACGATTTAAACAGTTATATTATCAATTTAAAAATAAAATAAAATGTCAGATAACTTTGAACAAAAACATATGGAAGCGTTGGAAGCATTACGCAAAGGCGTTTCTAAAGAAATGGAAGAAAAAATCCATTCACTTCTTGATGCTCAAGAAGAAAAAAACCAAGCTAAATTAAAAGAAATTCAGGCTAAAGCTGCTAAAGCTGAAGAGTTGGAAGAAAAAATGAATTCTTTAGAAGCTGACCTTAAAAGAGGAATCGGTGGAGAAGAAAAACAAGCTAAAACTCAAGAACTAAAAGGCTTCGAAGCTCTTTTGAAAAAAGGTTTGGTTAATACTCGTGGTTCTGAAGAGTTTAAATACTTACGCTCTGATAACAACGAAGATGGTGGTTATTTAGCTCCTTACGAATACACGAACGAAATCATCAAGAAAATTACTGAGATTTCTCCAGTTCGTTCAGTTGCTCGTGTAATCTCTACTTCATCTAAAGAAGTTAGAATCCCAAAAAGAACTGGTTTAGTTTCTGGTGGTTGGGTTGGCGAAGGTCAAACTGCCTCTCAATCAAATTCAACTTATGGCGATGAAACTCTAAGAGCTGAAAAAATGATGGTTTACACTGACATCACTTTAGAACTTTTAAGAGATGCTGCTTTCGATATGAGAAGAGAAATCACTTCTGATGTTGCAGAAGATTTTGCTAAACTCGAAGGAGCTGCTTTTGTTAATGGTAATGGAGTAAATAAGCCAGAAGGTCTTTTAACAAATGCTGATGTTGGTTTTACTGTTTCTGGTAATGCTACTGGCTTAACTGCTGATTGTTTATACGAAGTTCAAGGTGAAATTCCAACTGGTGGTTACAACTTGACTTGGATGTTCAACCGTAAAACTTTACACAAGCATATCAGAACTTTAAAAGATGGTTCTGGACAATACTTATTCCAACCTAATTTAGGTTCTTCTGATATGCCAAACACAGTTGCTGGTTTGCCTTATGTGTTAGCTAATGATATGCCTGATGTTGGTGCTAATCTTTTCCCAATTATTGTTGGTGATTATAGAAAAGCCTACTACATCGTAGACAATCAAAACATTGAGTTCTTGGAAGACCCATATACTCAAGCTACTAGCGGTAAAAGACGCTTTATTGTTTTCAAGAGAACTGGAGGACAAGTTGTTCTTTCAGAAGCTTTGAAAAAAATCAAAATTTCATTGTAATTCATTGAGGGGGAATTTCCCCCTCTTAACTTAAATATTTTAGAAAAATGGCTAGTGTAGATTTAAAAAATAATATTAAGCCGCTTAATGCTCTTAATATTCAATCAATTTCAAGCAACACAACTACTAACGGCGTTGAAATTGACACTCAAGGTTATGATTCAGTAACTTTTGAAATTTTAACTGGTGCAAGAACTGATGGAACTGTTACTCCTCTTATTCAAGAGTCTGACACTTCTGGCTCTTACTCAGGTTCAGTTGCTGACGATGACTTGAGTGGAACTGAGGCTGAGGCTGCTCTTTCTGCCGCTCATTCTCGTTCAACCGTGGGTTATGTTGGCAAAAAAAGATATGTTAGACTTTCTTTAGTTTCAACTTCTGTATCTTCTGGCTTAACTGCTGGTGCTTCTGCAATTTTAGGAAGTGCTAAACACAATCCAGTTGCTTAATTAAATTAGAGGGGTGTAAAAACCCCTTTATTTGTAGGAGAACAAATGAAGATTAAAGTATTAAAAAATATCAAGGCAGCTAAAGATAAACTAGGCATTGAAGCTTTTGATTATCAAGCTGGAGAAACCTACGAAATGTTTGAAGAATTAGCAAATGTTTTTATCTCTCAAGGATTTGGAGTTAAAGAAGCTCCTATTGAAATAATCGAAGAAAAAGCAATAGAAATCTTAGAAGATAAAGCGATTGATAATTTAGAAAATAAAGCGGTAGATAATCTTGAAAATAAATCAATCAAAAAGAAAGGTAAAAAATAATGACAGCGAATGTATTAAATCGTTTTGAACAACCAGCTTCTGGCTCACAAGACAATCCGTTAATCTTAGGTGGAACTGTAGAAACTAGTGGCGGTCAAAACCTTAAAAAAGTTTATCACAATGTTAGATTAACCGATGTATCAACTGCTTCTTCTTGTTATGTAGTATCTGGCGTTGCTGGAACTATTACCAAGATTTGGTCTGTAATTGATGGAACTATTGCAACAGCAAACTCTGTTGTTACTTCAAATATTAATGGCGTAGCAATTACTGGCGGTTCATTAACCATTGCTTTTTCAGGTTCTGCTGCTGGTGATATTGATTCTGCAACTCCAAGTGCTGCTAATACAGTTGCTGTTGGGGACTTAATCACTTTAACAACTGATGGTGCGTCAAGCAACACGGTAAGTGCAGTATTTACAATTGAAATTACACTAAGCTAATGGCTACTAAAGATTTTCAACCAGTTATTAATTTTGATTTAGAGGCTGTAATTGCTGATGGGCAAACTTCCTCTAATGCAGTTGATTTACTAGGCACAAGCGTTTTGGGCTTTATTACTGATGCTGGATTAGATGGAACTGCTTTTACTTTTACAGCTTGCGATACTCAAGATGGAACTTACCTTCCATTAAGAAGAATGGTTGATGGTAATACGGTTGCTGCGGTTCTTGGGGCTTCTGGTTATTATGCAACTAATCCTGCGGACTTTGCTTCTGTAAGATTCTTAAAGATTGTTGCTGCAACTTCACAAACTGGAGCTACTACAATTAAAATTGTTAATAGAAGATTAGCATAATGAAATCAATTAACTATATTTTAGTTAGCGAAATAGGAAGCGAAATTCTAACTTTAAGTGATATAAAAACTCACTTAAGGTTAGATGGCTCTGACTATGATTCTATTCTTACTCCGCTAATTAAAACCTCACGAGAAATCGGAGAGAAAATAACTGGTAGAGACTTTATTGAAAAAGAATGGAAAACATATCTTGATGCCTTTCCTGTTTCTAGTTGCGAAGGTATAGAGTTAAGAAAATCTAAACTTAAATCTATTACATCTATTCAATACTATGATGAGAATAATATTTTACAAACTCTAAGTGCTAGCGATTATTATATAACCGAAGAGGCTGATTATTCTTCAATATTCTTAAAGTGCGACAAATCATTTCCAAGAACATACTGTCGCAAGCAAGCTGTTATTATTACTTTTAGAACTCACTATCCTAATTTTCCACAAGATTTAGAGCAAGCAATGCTTTCTGTTTGTTCTTATTTGTTTGAGAATACGGGCGATTGTATTAATGATGGCAATAGTCAGTTTAAATCACTATTTTTCCCTTATATTATCTCGCAACTCTTTTTATTATGAAATGCAAATCAATAAAAAGAAACATAAATAAGGTTTGTGCTGGAGAGTTTAGAGATAGAATAAAAATTCAAACAACATCTATCACTCCTAATAACTCGCCTAATGCTCTTTCAAGTGTAGGTTTTGCAACAGTTGCTACTATGTGGGCTTTGGTGAAAACTAATCCAGCAAGAGAGTTTATTGAGGGCGTTAATATTGAAAATGGACTTAATACTGACTTTTATATAAGATATAACTCCGCAATCCCTCTAGATAAGCAGCTTTGGGTAGAATATAAAGATGTTTTATTTAAAATTACCAACACTGATAACATTGATAAAATGGATAATATAGTCCGTTTAAGGTCAACAGAAAAAGGTGATAAAAATATTAATGCTAATAAGAGATGATAAAGGTAACAGAAAGCTCGCAAAATGCAAAGACAATGAAGTTTCTTTATGAATTGCCAGTTGAATTAACCAAAGCAATTAGACAAGGTTTTTATGTGTCTGGTAAGCAATTAGTAGCTGATTTGAATAAAGATATGAAAGCTCCTAAAAGCGGTAGAAAATATAAGGTTTATAAAGGTGTAGGTGGCAAATTAAGCAAGCCAAGACTTCATACGGCTTCAGCACCAAGTCAGACTCCTGCTGTTATTACAGGAAGATTTAGAAAGTCCGTTGATTTCAAGGTTAGAGGAAATAGAGAGCTTGAGTTTGGAGCTAATCAATCCGCACCTAATTATGCCGAGTTCTTAGAAAAAGGAACTTCAAAAATGGAGGCAAGAGAGCCTTTTAAAAGGACTGTTTTAAAAAATAAGGATAGAATTAAGTCAAACATAGATACGGAAATTAAAAAAGCTTTAGGAGGCAAGAAATGAGAGCAGTTTATGTAGTAAACAGATTAAAAGAAATATTACCGAAATATACTGACGATTTTTCAACAATACTTTCTGTTTCTTCATTAACAAGAAGTTCAACAACTATTACTTGCACTACTTCTACAAATCACGGCTTAACTACTGGCAATTATGTAACCATAAGAGGAGCAAAAGAGCCTATTGCCCTTAGTGGCATTACTTTTTCTAATGGAATTGCAACAGCTACTTCTTTAACAGACCATAAACTAAGCGACCCTTCTTTATATTCGCCAGAAAATTTGCCGCTTTATATCGAAATATCAGGGGCTAGTGGGTATAATGGCACTTGGGAACTAGCAAGCGTTCCAACTAATTTAACATTTACTTTTAAAGTAACTGGCAGCCCTTCAAATGTTTCTGGCGGCTTTCTTTTACTTGAAGACCAAGACGGCTATAATGGTTATAAACAAGTAACTGTGACGGGTGCAACAACTTTTACTTATACAACAAGCGGAACAATGCAATCACCAGCTCAAGGAACTATTCAAGTAAGTTGCTTAACTAGAATTGATTACGCTGCAACCGCCCAGAGAATACAAGATTACTATTCAGCTAATTCATCTGGCATTTTACAAACTTGGGCTTTTGTCGTAATGGGTCAGAACCAAGCTTTCAGAGATGATACAGTTGTTGGTGACGCTTCATCTGCAAAAAGACGCAATGAGTCCTACTGGTATACTATGCAGCAAGCGTTTAGTGTGTATGTAGTGATACCTTCAACTACTTCAACCTTAGGTGGTGATACAGCAGACAAGGCAAAGTCATACTTACAACCGATAATTAAATGTTTATCAAATTATATTTTTCAGAGCGATTTTAACGAAGGAGAAACGCAGCCTTGCGTATTCGCTAATGATGAAGCTGATGATTACATAAAGGCAGCTTATACGCATAGATTTGATTTTAGCGTTCAAAGTATAATTCAAACAGTGGACACTGCCGACTTTAGCAATGGAAGACCTCTACAAATTATTGACGGAGTCTTTACGGATAAAGACTTAGAATACAATGTAAATACTAGGTTTTAATCATAGTTTTTGGCTTTGAATTATTTCCGTGAAAATTAAAAATAAAATCAAATTAATTAAATTTTTAATTATGAAACTAAAATTAAATCGAGATTTAAAGACCCCAAAGGGCAAACTAACTAAAGATTCAATTATTGAAATTGAAGATATAGATGGCGAGCCAACAGATAGATTCTGGCGGAATAGATTAAAAGACTCCGTAATTGATAATTGCGTAGAGATTGTTTCAACTCAAACTAAAGGTAAAAAATAATGGGTGCATCATTTCCTAATGTAACTTCAAATATTAATTCAGCTTTAACAGCACAAGACGCAGGGGAGCGTTCAATTTTACTTGTTGGCTGCATGATTAGTGGCACTGCTTCAAGTGGTCAATTAATTGAAAATATAGTTTCTAAAGCAGAATTTAATGCTTACTTCGGAGCTAAGTCTCAAGTGGCAAAAGCTGGCAGAGCTTTAATTGATGCTCTTTCAATTTCTAAAATTAAACCAAAGATTTCAGCGATTGGATTAACTGATAATGGTTCAGGTGTAGTGGCAACTGGTTCAATTGCTTTCTCAGGAACTGCATCGGCAGCAGGGACTTTAACAGTTTATATTGACTCAATTAGAAATGGTAAATATGAACTAAGCGTAGCAAATGGAGATACTGCAAACTCAATTGGGGTTGCTTTAGCTGCTTTAATTAACGCTAATACTTTTTCACCAGTTACTGCCGTTAATACTACTGGTTCAGTAGCTTTAACAGCAACTAATGATGGAACTCAAGGAAATACTATCGGTATTAAAATTGAAGGAACTGTCGCAGGCATCTCTGCAACTTTAACAGCGATGTCAAGCGGAGCTACTAACCCTTCATTGACTTCATTATTTGATCCAGTAGCTGACAAAAGATATACCTCAATTGTTTATCCTGCTGAATGGGGTGTTTCAACTTTAACTGCCTTCACAGAAGCTAGATTTAATGTTGATAACAAAATCATTGATGGCGTTGGTATTGTATGTAAAAATGATACCTATGCAGATTCAAACACAGCTCTAGATGCTTTAAATCAAAAAACTTTAGCTTATATTCCAAATAGATTACTTTCTGGCTCTACTCATAAAGGCGGAGCTATATTTGAAAGCCCAATCGTTATTGCAGCTTACGCAGCGGCTTATAGAGAACTAAGATTAACAGTTGGTGCAAATGTTTCAACTATTACAACTAATGGTCAATCAATCGGTGGTAATTTCTTCGGTGGTATTCCTTATCACAATACACCATTCTCTTTGCTTCCTGTAATTGAAACTAGCAATGACTTTTCTGATGAGGAATGTGTTGAATTAGAATCTTCTGGCGGTTGGCTAATAAGAAATAATCCAGCTAACACAGTTGTTATCTCAAACGAAGCGGTAACTACTTACAAAACAGATGCTTTAGGTCAACCAGATGTTACATTTAAGTATTTAAACTATGTTGATACTTTGACAATCGCAAAGGACTATGTATTTAATAATCTTAAGTCCGATTTCTCGCAACACATCTTAACAACTGGTCAATTAGTTGCTGGTCGTCCAATGGTTAATCGTGAAGGCTTTGTTGCAAGAATGATGGGTTATTATGCTAACTTATCTGGTATTAATGGCAATAACAATTATGTCCTATTAAGAGCAGGAACAGAAGAAGCTAAAGCTTTCAAGCAAGCTATTGAAGATTCTATTGTCATTACTTTGTCAACTGGCACAATTACTACTGAGTCAATTGCTAATATAGTAACTCAAGTAAGAAATATTATTGTTAACTTTACTCCAACTTTTGAATAACTATGGCTATTTTAGATTACGGCGATTTGTCAATTAATGGGACTGTTATCTCTTACGAGGGTGCAGTTAAAATTGAAGCAGGCTCAAAAAAACGAGTTGTAAACCCTCAGGTGAACGGTTCTAAAATCATCACTACTGATATTACAACTAATATGAGTAAAATTACTATTCCTGTTCGTGTTAGCCCTTCTTCTAATGCTCAATTTGACGCATTTTATAATAACGGCGATAACAACACAATCTCTTTCAGAGACCAAAACTTCTCAGCTTGTGTAATGGAAATGTTGCCAGAGCGTGAAGATATGGCTGTTGTTGAATATGTATTCTTTGGAGACCCAGCAATATAATGACTGATAAAATTTCTTTTACATTACAAAATCCTATTAAGTCTCAAGTTAATCTTGACGGCAAGAATCAGTTTGTAGATTTAGATACAGTTTATTTACAGGCTCCTTCTTATAAACAAAAGGACAAGACACTTATTTTAAAGAAGAAGTTTATTGAGGCGGTTTTTTTAATGACTAACTCGCTTCAAAAGCAAGAAGCACAAGAACAGGTAGGAGAAGGAAAGCTTGATGCAAAAGCGATTAAAGCAGTTTTATACGCAGCTAAAGACTTTGATATTGTTTCTTACTTCAAGCATTTTGAAAGCCTGCTTCTAAATGTTGGCTTTAAAGACGAAGATATGAAGCAGCCTTTAAATAACTTAGATGTCCAAAAACTCGATGAGTCTGATTTTGAGGAGCTACTGGCTAAATATTTAGAGGTTTTTTTTATTACTTCGTGGATGAAAACTTTAAGCTAGAAACGCTTATCTGCAATTTAGCTTATTTTTTCAAAGGCTCTGCTAGTATAGATTGGCTAGAGTCTCAACCAATACCCAAGTTATTAAGACTACAAAAAGAGGCGGAAAAAATTAACAAACAACTAGAGAAAAATGTTTAAAATATCTTACATCTATGATTTAGTTGATAACATAAGCCCTCAATTAAAGAAGATACAATCAAATTTAGAGCAAACAAGAAGTAAGATACAAGTTGTCGCTCAATCAATGTCCGCTTCTTTTGATAAAGTGAGTCAATCATTAAAACAAAACGCTCAATCAATTAAAAATGTTGGCTCGACTCTTGCTCCAATGTCTGTAGCTATGGGAGGAGTTGCAATAAAAGCCTTAAGTTCTGCTGCTAATTTTGAAAAACTCCAAATGCAAATGGAAGTTTTAACTGGTTCAGCCGAAAAGGGACAAGAGGTATTTAAAAAGCTTGTAGACTTTGCCGCTGCTACTCCTTTTGAATTAGACGAGTTAGTAAAAGCAAACAATACCCTCATGGGTTTTGGTATGAACTCAAAAGATGCTTTTAATGCACTTAAAATGATAGGAGATGTTTCTGCTGTTGCTGGAGGTGATTTGCAAGGAATTACTGTTGCCTTTGGTCAAGCTGCTGCATCTGGTCGTTTAATGGGTCAAGATTTACTTCAATTAGTAAATAATGGTGTGCCGATTATTGATATGTTAGCCAAGTCAATGGGCGTTGCTAATAGCCAAATTAAAGATATGGTTTCAAATGGAGATATTACTTTACCTGTTTTAATTAAAGCATTCAGAGATGCGACAAGTGAGGGTGGTAAGTTTAATAAAGGTATGGAAAAACTCTCTACTACTCTTGGAGGTGTTTACTCTACTTTAAAAGATAGTATTAATATTGCTTTTGCAGAATTAGGTTCTGAAATGGCTAAATCAATCAATTTAAGACAGTTAATTAGAGACTTAAGCGATTTTGCTAGTAAATTAACGGAGAAATTCAAAGCTTTAAGTCCCGAGGCTAAGAAATTTATTACCTATGCTGTATTAATTGCAGCAGTCCTTGCACCAGTTCTTTTGGTTCTTGGTTCTTTAGTTGCTATTTTAGGATTAGCATTTACTGGGTTATCTGCTATTGCTACTGGATTTGCTTTGTTAGTTAGTCCAATTGGATTGGTAATTGCCGCTGGTATAAGTTTATTAGTTATTTTAAACAAGATATTAGATAAATTCGGCGGAATTGGAGGGGCGATCAACAGATTTAGACAAGATGCTGCAACTGTATTAGACTTTGTAGGATTAGAAAGTGCAGCTAACTTTATTGCACCTGAAATAAATCAAACTATAAACAAACCACAACAAATGACTGCAGGCGGTCAATTAGATGTTAATATTAAAGGGCTTCCTAAAGGCTCAAGTGCTGGCTTCACTCCTAGACCTAATAATTTCTTGCCTGTTGGCTTGAATACTGTTTATGGAGGTTAGATGACTATATTTAATACCGCAAGATTACCTGATGGACAATTTAAAGAAGCTCAATTCTTCTATCAAGAATCTAACGGGACAGGCGGAAGAAAAACAGTAACCCACGAATATCCTAATAAAAAAGAAAGATATGTTGAGGATTTAGGAGGTTTAGAAAAGAAATTTACTATTTCAGCTTTTACTGATGACAATATTTCCTACGCTGACAGAGACTCTTTAATCAACGCTTTAGACGAAGGTGGCGTTGGAACTTTGATTCACCCATCATTAGGGAATCTTCAAGTTGTTTGTGTTGGCTATACTTTTAATGAAAGTATCAGAGAGTTAGGAATAACTAAGTTTTCGATAGAATTCGAAGTTGCCTCACTTAATATCTTACCTATCGCAGCCACAGGCAATAAAGGCTTCTTGGCTAATTTAAAGTCTAAAATACTTGGAAGCAACGAAGCTGTTTTTGATGCTGGTTTTAAATCAGTTAAAAACGCTAAAGCTAAGTTTGAATCTGTAGTTAAAACATTAAAGCAATCAGCTAATGAGATTAATCGAGTGGCTAGACAAATTCAAGGTTCTGCTGATACATTCTCGGATTTTGCCACATCTATAAATCAAATAGTTAATAATGCTAATCGTTTGGTTCAATCACCTTCTGTTTTAGCCTCTAACCTAAGAATAACCTTCGATAATTTGGGCGTAGCTTATAATAACTCGCAAGACTTATTCAATACAATGAAAGGTCTTTTTGGATTTAATGAAAGAGACCAAACAGCAAATGGCAACTCCCAATTGCAGCAAGATATAAAAACTAATCAAGATCAAATAAATAATTTTATTAATGTTGCTGCCTTAGCTACTGCTTATGATGCGGCTGCCAATATAGATTATGCAAACTTAGATGAACTTAATCAAGTTATAACAGAGCTTGAAAATGGTTTTAATTCTTTACCTGATATTGACCGCACTTTATACGATACTTTAGTTTTAATGAGAATCGAGGCTAATAATATCTTTTCTCAATTAGCAATTAGCCTTCCTAATGTTGCAGAATATGAAGTATTAAACCCGATTAGTTTAAATGTTTTAACTTATAAACTTTATGGCTCGCTCGAGTTAAAAGAAACTTTAAGACTTTTAAACGGCTTTGGAGATACTTCTCAAGTGCAAGGAACAATTAAAATTCTAACCAATGTCTAAGATATATTTAGAAGTAGAAGGTATAAAATATGAAGGTTTCACAGACATTGCGGTTAATAGTGCGTTAGAGAACTTTTCTTCTTCTTTTTCATTTTCAACCACAGTAAAAGAAACTTCTTTTGGAAGAATACAAAACGATTTAAAATTAGGTCAACAAGCAAGAGTGTTTATTGATGAGATATTAATAATAACTGGATATATAGAAGATTTAGATATTCAATACTCCGCCAATTCTCATTCAATAACAGTCTCGGGGCGAGACATAGGCGGAGATTTGATTGATTCTTCTATTATTCAAAAATCTTACAAACAAAGAGATTTTGAAAAATTAATTAATCTTGTCTTAGCTGATAATGGCTATTCAATCAAAGTAATAAATAATGTTGGAACTTTAACTTTAGAGCCAACAGAAACCATCAAAACTGAGCAAGACGATAGTGTTTTTGATTTTCTTGATAGATACGCTAAAAAACTTCAAGTCTTGCTTAAAATTAATCCTAATGGCGATTTAGAAATAATCAGAGAAAATGACGAAGTTGTTAAGAATTTTTTAATAAACAATTTTAGTCAAAATACTAATATCTTATCTGCCAGCCTGAAACTTACAACTGTCAATCGTTTTAATGTAATTGAAGTTTATTCTCAAGATAACAATAGAACTTATACAAAGACAAGTATTTCACAAAAAGGAACTGCGACCGATTCACAAATAAGAACAACTCGCAGAAAAATAATCACGATGGATACAGCTTCACAATCTAAATCTTTAAAGGCTTTGGCAGAGTGGAATGTTAATTTAAGAAGAGCAAAAGGCTCAAGATATTCTTGTAAGGTTCTAGGGTTTTATTCAGGCAATACTATTTGGCAACCTAACAAATTGGTTAATATAGTTGACTTAACAGCTCAGATTCAAGGGAACTTCTTAATTCAAGGCGTTGAATTTTCTCAAAGCTTGCAAGGCTCATTCACTACCCTTGATATTGTTGAAAGAGGAGCATTTAGCACAGAAGGAGTTGACAGCTTTGGAAATAGTTTTGCTGATGGATTGATTAGTTAACTATTTCTTCTGTTTTCATTTCTTTATTCCCGCTCTTTTTAAACTAATTAATAAATACTTATTTTTTAAATAAGTGCTGATGTTTAATTTATTAATTTCCTCTTTTATAAGAAAGAATCTTTTATATTTTTCAATATAATAAACAAAAATCATTCCGCTTATTAATACAATTATTAAAGTATTTGTGCTCGGGTATAATTTGTATATAAAAAAACCTAATATATATAAAATAAATCGTAGGCAATCAAAATATATTTTCATTTCTTTTTCCTAATAATTTGATTATGCTTTCTCACTTCATTACGGATAAGTTGTTTAATCCGCTTTTCTTGCTCTTTTGTTAGAACAAAATCAAAGTCAATTTTTACTTTTTGAGAAGGTATTGTTTGTCTTGTAAAGAATCTGATTATTTTTTGATATAGGTTTTTCATTTTACTTTTTTATATTGCGAATATATTCATCAAACTCCTTTGATAGGTGGTCTAAAAGCAACTTTTCAAAAGAAATTTCGTCAGAAATATTCCATCTATACAAAGGAATAATACCATTCGGCAATTTGTTAATTTGCATCTTACCTTCCTCAATGCAAAATAAACCATTAATTCTTCTAAATTTTTCTGCGATTTCTTTAAGCCTTAATGGGACTTCTGAAGCAATCTTGCCAAATTTTTTACCATCTTCTTTTTGTACAACATAATACTTCATTTTATTTTCTCCCATAATTCAGGGTTTTAACTCGCTATTAATCCGTGAGCTTTTAAAGCGTTTAATATTGAATTGATTGCAGTTCTTGCCTCTGCGTCAATTGTAGCCCCTCCCGTTGGGTTGGCTATTGTTGCTTGTTGATTTCCAACAACTTTAATTCCTGCTACCTTATAAGAAGTTGCCTCACAAGTTCCATTAATTATAGAATTACCTTCAATATCATTTTGCGTTTCCTTTGCTAGAAATCCATTACCCGAAACTCTATTTCTAATTTCAGCTTCTCCAGCCTCTAAAGTTGACTGAGTTAAAATATCATAAGGAATAGCAAAGGAATTTGTTTTGCTTCCTAAAGCACAGAAGATTAAGACTAAAGTTGACTCTGTTGGCTTTACTTTGGATTGAAACCCATAAGGATAAAGAAGAAGCACATCATCAAATATTTCTTCTTGTAAAGAAACCACTTTAGCATAAGTGCCGTCCGTTTCTGTTATATAGCCTTTGTAAATCATAGTTTTTGGCTTTGCGTTAAATTAGTTAAACAATATTTTTTTAAAATAAAAAAACAATCAAAAAATGACGCTAGATTTAAAATTAAATCAAAATAAAGGTTATTGGGATTTAGACATAGAAAATGGGGACTTTGCCAAAACCGATAGTCTTGATACCGCTCTTTATATGTCTGTTTTTTGCGAAAAAAGAGCTAATCAAGTTAGTGAACCAACCTTAAGAAGAGGTCATTTTACTAATCAATTTAGTTTAGTTAGTGGTTACGAGGTTGGCTCTTTATTTTGGTTATATACAAGCCAAGCTAAAAATACCGCTTCTAATTTAACATTAATAGAAAATGCAGTAACTGATGGTTTAAGATGGTTAATAGATGATGCCATAATTTCTAAAACAAATGTAAAGGCAACTAAATCTAATACTCAGGTAAATCTTGAAATAGAATTAATCAATAAGTTGCAATCAAGCAGTAAATATTATAATCTTTTTGTAAACTTATGATTGAATTTTCCTCAATATCACAAATCCAACAAAGAATAGCTAATGCCTTAATATTAGCGATAAATGCTGGTCAAACCGATAACTCCAAACATATTGACCCAAATATAAGAAATAACTTTGCTTTAGGTTTAGTTAATTCAATGGCTGCTGGCTTTGATGAAAATAACGACAATATAAAAGAAGTTTTAAAGCAATTATTCCCTCAAACTGCGACAGGAACTTATCTTGAACTTTGGGCTTCATTTTTTGGAATAAATAGAAAAGATGCAGTTCAAGCAGAAGGTTTTGTTGTTTTTACTGGAGTTACCACAACTTCAATCCCAATTGGGACTGCTATACAAAAAGCTGATGGTTTTCAGTATGAAACGCAAGCCTTAGGAACTATCTCAAATCAAACAATCTCAATTTCTTCAATAACCAGAAGTGGCTCAACTGCAACAGTAACAACTACTTCAAATCATAATCTTGCAACTGGTGTATCGGTAACAATAGCAGGAGCTTCACAAACAGAATACAACATCGCCGCAATTATTACAGTTATTTCAAATACACAGTTCACTTATACAGTATCTGGTAGTCCAACAACCCCTGCAACAGGAACTATAACTGCTAACTTTACAACTGCTTATGTAGCAATTAAGGCTGTTGAATATGGAGACGAGGGCAATTCTGCTGGAGGTTCTCAATTAAGTTTAGTTTCTCCTATAGTTGATGTTGACAACACCTGTTATCTTCCTTATGACGGCACTTCTTTGGGCTTAGATATTGAAACAGATGAAGAGTTAAGAGCAAGACTTTTAGAAAGAACATCTAACTTTACTGCACCTTTTACCGCCTCAGGATTACCTGTATTTATTAAAGAGAACATTGCAGGCGTTACTCGTGTTTGGGTTCAAACTGCAACACCTAGCGCTGGTTATGTTACTATCTATTTCACAAGAGATAATGATTCAAATATTATTCCAACTTCAACGCAAGTCAATGCAGTTAAGAACGCAATTATTGATGAAGACACAGGAATTAAGCCAGCTAATACTCCTGATAGTTATGTTGTTGTTGCTGCTCCGACTGCTGTGCCTATCAACATCACATTTTCAAGCTTAAGCCCAAATACAACAGCAATGAAGACTGCTATTACTCAAACATTAACTGATTATTTTAAAAGTGCTTCAGTTAATGTGGGAGGTGATATTCTTTTAAACGAAGTAAACGCCTTAATTTACTCTGTGATTGATGAAGACGGCAATAGTCCAACTTTTGCCCTATCAGCTCCGTCTGGAGATACGGCAATATCTAATAGCGAACTTGCAACATTGGGAACTATTACTTATGTTTAAAGAAAGAACACAAGCACAGCAAGCAAATGTTTTAGGGCAATACCTAAGAGATGATAACTTGCACGAAGCAAAGAACAGAGATGATTCGGTTCTAAGAAAAATTCTTTTAGGACTTGCTAGCGAGTGGCTTAATTTTAGAAGTCAACTAAACGATGTTGTTAATGAATATAACCCAAACAATACAACTTCTTTAATAGAAGAATGGGAAGCTTTCGTTGGGATTCCTGATTCTTGTATTGCTGTTGCCTCTACACTAGAACAAAGAAGATTAAATATATTACTCAAATTGGCTGGAATAAATGTCAGCACCGCAAAGCAATTCAAGAATGTTGCTGCAATATTAGGTTATTCAATAGAAGTATCAAACGGTGTTGATACTTCTACATTTCCATTAACTTTACCATTTTTGTTAATTGCAGAAGCTGCTGCACCATTTACAATAGTTATTACATTACCAGCTTCTCTTAGACCAGTTGGTTTTCCATTAACTTTACCATTTACCTTAACCGCTGAACAACCAGAGATTCTGAATTGTTTATTTAACAAACTAAAGCCTGCTAATACGCAACTATTCTTTAGATACAGCGAATCATAGTTTTTGGCTTTGATTCACTTGGTCTTAGAATAATAATTAAAATTATTAACTTTTTTTAAAATTATGGTAGATTTTAATACATCAAAAGTAGATGGCAACACAGTTGCAGCAGTTGAATGGAATCAACTCTCAGATATAGATAATTTTGTAATAACAAGCGGGCAAACTCCTTCCGCTTCGGATTTAAACCAGTTAGGAATCGGAGCAGCTCGTTATTCTAGCGGTGGTCAATTTTATACTGATTCAGGAACTGCTAACGCTTATGTTTTAAGCCCAGTGTCTCCTTTCAAAGCCCCAGTCGATGCAACAAATGGCTACTTTAACGGAATGACAATCCGATTTAGAGCTGGAAATGCTAACACAGGAGCTTCAACAGTGAATGTAAATGGTGCTGGCGTTAAAAACCTAAAACAAAGTGACGGAACAACTGATTTAGATGCTAATCAACTTTCACCATCTAATTTTTCTGAATTTGTTTATGATGGAACTGCATTTAGGTTTGTTGCTTATATTCCTACGAATTATTTATTTAGTCCAAGCTTTCGCAATGTCATAATCAACGGGTCGATGCAAATTGACCAAAGAAATGCAGGAAATGCTCAGACAATTACCGCTGGAGCTGCTTTAGCTTATACTATTGATCAATGGTATGCTTATTGCACAGGAGCTAATGTAACTGGGCAACAAGTTACTGGGACTTCGCCAAATAGAAATAATTATAGATTTACTGGTGCAGCTTCAGTTACTAAAATTGGTTTCGCTCAAAGAATTGAATCTGCTAATTGTCAGCATTTAGCAAATAATACCGCAACATTATCTGTTGATTTAGCAAATTCTTTATTAACAACCGTGACTTGGACTGCTTGGTATGCTAACACTGGAAACGCTTTTGGAACCTTAGCTTCTCCAACAAAAACTTTAATTGCGACAGGAACATTTACAGTTGATTCAACTCTAAAAAGATACAGCACTAATATTTCTATTCCTTCCGCTGCAACAACTGGTATTGAGATTGAATTTTCTGTTGCTGCACAAACCTCAGGAACTTGGACGATCGGAAGGGTTCAATTAGAAGCTGGGTCTTTGGCTACACCTTTTGAAAATAAACCTATTCAAGATGTTCTAAATTTATGTAGAAGATATTATGAAAAAAGTTATAATTTAGATATTGTTCCAGGAACAGCTACAGATGTAGGGCAAGTTGGTTGGATGGGAGTCAATTCATATATACCATGGACAACTGTCTTCTTTAAAGCTTCAAAATTTGGCAGCGTATCGGTAACTTTATATGGAACTACGACGGGAGCTTCTGGCAAAATATTTAACAATGTAATGGGTGAAATAAATGGAACTGTAGAAGTATCAAGCAATATGGGTTTCTTAGTAAGACCAACTAGCAATTTGACATCTGCTACCAATTGTGCTGCACAATGGGCAGCTTCATCATTAATTCCATAGGAGATAAAAATGCTAATAGAATTAGAAAACAGTTTTAACGATAACGGAACTTTTGTTCCAAAAGACAACAATAACGCTGACTATCAAAATATTCTTGAAAGAATTGCTAACGGCGAACAATACCAAGCTTACGACCCTTTGCCTGAAGCTAAAGAATCTAAAAGACAAGCTTTAAAAGCAAACAGAGACAACGCTCTTAACAACTCAATTTATTCAATTAGCGTTAATAACGAAGGTTGTGATTTCTATTTAAGAACTTCTGATTTAGCAGCGATTCAAGAAAGAATAAACAGTTTATCAAATGATACTTCCACTAAATCTTGGGGTTGCACTGATGGTAGAAGAGTTGAGTTAAATAAAGCAGCTTTTCAATCTTTGTATAGACATATTGGCGTTAATGATGAGACAGTTTATAATCTTTATGCTGATAAAATGCAAGAAATAGAAGATGCCCAAACTTTAGAAGAACTTAACAACATTAACATTAATTTTTAGGTAAAATGACTTTAATCAGAAGTTTATTAGATGATGGCAATGCTGGTTTTAATTTTGAGAACTCTTGTGTAGCCGCCACAACTGCAAACCTAACTGCAACTTATAGCAATGGAGCTAGTGGAGTTGGTGCAACTCTTACAAATTCAGGTGCTTTAGCTGCCTTCTCTGTTGACGGACAGACCCCTTCTATTGGAGCGAGAATATTGGTTAAAGACCAATCAACACAAACACAAAATGGTATTTATGTTGTTACTGTTGCTGGTTCAGGTTCGGTTGCTTGGGTTCTAACAAGAGCCGATAATTATGATACACCTTCACAGATTAATTCGGGCGACATAGTGCCAGTAAGCTCAGGAACTCAGAATGCAGGTTCTCTATGGAGACAAACCGCCACTGTAACAACAGTCGGAAGCAGTAATATAACTTTTGCTGGATTCTTTTTGCCTTCGAATTATGTTCTGAAAGAAGGCGACACGATGACTGGCACTCTTGCAATGAGTGGTGCGGCAATCAATGAGGCTGCTTATGTTACAGTAGCATCGGCTGCAACTTGTGATATTGGTGCAGCGGCATCAAATAATGTTGCAATTTCTGGAACAACAACAATAACTAGTTTTGGAACTGCCGCTGCTGGGGTTACAAGAAGATGTAGAGCCACAGGTGCTTTCTTAATCACATATAATGCAACTTCTTTAATTACTGCTAACGGAAAGAACATTACAACTAAAGCAGATGATTGTTTTACGATGACTTCATTAGGTTCGGGTAACTGGATTATGACAGCTTTTAAACCTGCCGATGGAAGAATATTAGCTAATGCAATTAATAATCAAACAGGAACAAGTTATACAGTTGCACTTACTGATATTGGCAACGATATTACTCTATCTAATGCTTCCGCTATCACCACTACACTTCCAGCTGCAAACACTTTCCCAATTGGTGCTAAAATCAAGGTAATTAATTTAGGTGTTGGGGTTAATACTTTTGTTAAAACAGGCACAGATATTTTAATTGGCAACACAACTTTGATTCAATATGGCGTTGCAGAGCTTGAAGTTTTATCTTCAAACACTTGGCAAATTTCTTATGCGACTGCAACAATTGTAGAGCAAGCTAGTGTTTGTATAGATGGAACGCTTACCAACGATAAAGTATATGATGTTTTTTCAGCTCCTGATAATGTAACGATTATTGGTTTCTCGCTAAGAAATACATCAGCAGGAACTGCTGGAACATACACAGCAAGAATTAACGGAACAAATATTACTGGTTTAGTTGGCATTGCAAATACTACAACAAGAACCAATACAGCTCCAACCGCAGCTAATACAATGACATATCAACAAGTTTTACAGTATGTGCCTACAGGTATGACTAGCGTTGTTGATGCTTTTATAACTGTGTTTTATACTAGACAATACTAATATGGGAAAAGGAACTTACATAGATAGATCTCCATTGTTGATTCCAGGAACAAGAACTTGGTTTGATTTTGCTGACCAAGCCACAATAACCTCTTCGGCTAATAATGTCAGTTCAGTAAGGGATAAAGCTGGCACTATATATTCTTTATCTCAAGGAACTACTGCAAATCAGCCTAGAACAGGCACAAGATCGCAAAATGGACTTAATGTTCTTGATTTTGATGGATCAAATGATTTTATGCAGTTTAATTTGAATACCGCTGTAAGTCAACCTTTCACAATTTTTGTGGTCGGTCAATATGATACTTCCGCAGCTCAACAAGCATTAATAGGAAGACAAACAGCGGCAATTTCAGGGCAATGGGTAATGAGGAAAGAGTCAGGAGGAGTTACATTTAACTCATTTCTTTTTACCCCAGCAGGCTCTTCTTCTACTGCTAGGACGGGAAACTTAAACCCAAATATCCATTGTGCCTATTATCAAGATGGAGGTTCTCTTAATTATTCTATTAATAATCAGAGTTTTGGAGCTGGAACGGCAAGAAGTGGTTATGATAACGCTGTAGCCACAGCGTTAGTCATTGGAGCAGACAATAACTCTTTAAGTAGCCCTTTAGATGGCTGGATTGGTGAAGTTATTATTTATGGCAGGGTCTTAACTTCAGACGAAATACTTTTCATTAATAGATATTTATCAAGAAAATGGGGGGTAGCTTTATCATGACAATATTTCCAATCCAAAAAACACCTCTAGCACTAGGTGCTAGCACATGGATAACAGCCAAAAGTGGAGTTACAGCTCCGTCTAATTTAGTGTCTAGGGTTGAAAACTTAGCAAATCCAAATAATCCCTATACACAGGGAACATCAGCAAACCAACCAACATTAACAACTTTAAGGGGTTTACCAGTTATTGCGTTTCAAGGAAGTCCATCAAAATCAATTGCCACAGCATCAAGCCCAACTAATGGGTCAAGGACATTTACCTGTTACACTGTCTCTATGATTAGTGCCAACAATCTTGTTGCCGATGTTTTTATTTGTAATGCTTCTTTATATCTAAAAAGATATGAATTTCTTACGCCAGGTGCTTTAACCAGCTTTATTAATGTTGGCGGTGGTTTTGAACCACGACTAACTATTGCAGCACAGTCAAACTCAATACCTAATATTTCTGTCACTTCTTACAATGATTCAGGCGGCGCACATTCTTTTAGTGTAAACAACGGGACTCCAGTGACAAACACAAGAACGCCATCAGGGGCAAATTTAAACGCAAACACCATCTCTAATCCAAGCACTAATTCTCAAATCCTTTATATCCACGAGCAAATCTGGTTTCCAAGAATCTTAACAGCTGCGGAAGACCTAGAAATAGAGCGTTGGTTATCTAACGAGTGGGGAATACCAATTTCATAATTAATTTTTAAAAAAAACATGACAATAGTAAAAGTTTGTTCTTTTTCAACATTACAAGAAGCAAAAGAAGCTCAACATTATGACCATTTGCACATGAAAGCTACTAGCTTTGCTGTTGTTACTGGGATTAATATAGCGATAATCAAAAACAATAATTTACATATTAGAAGCGAAAATGGTTATGAAGCTTTAGATCAGTATATTGCAACAAACAATATTGAAGTTGATTATAATCTTTACGAGCAAACTAAGAACCACTGGACCAATACTACTAATTGGTCATCTCTTTTTAAATATCAAAATAATTTTGTATATTATAAAGATCATTCTGATCGTAATTATAATATTCTTGAAGTTGATGATGGTGATTTAATTATGCTTGATGAAAATGGTAACGAAATTGAGGTAAATAATAATTTTTAATAAATGGAGACTATTTAATAAAATGGAAACTTTAGGAATAAATAGCGTTAATTCTTTTCAAACTTTTATTTTTTGGTTTTTTGGAGTTATTGGTTATATTTTAGTTAGAGCATTGTGTTGGGTAATGCCGAAAACAGCTAATTTAATTTTTATTGGAATAAAAGATTGGTTAACTAAAGATTTAAAGGATCAACTTGATTGCGTCAATGAAAAGTTAGAAAATTATAAAAAAGAAAAACATGATGTTGCTAGTGAACTTAATATATTGAGAGGAGCAGTTATTTTTGACGATCAAGAATTTTTGGAAATATATAAGAAAAAATATATGAGTCTAAATAAAAATGAAAAAGAGTAAATTAGAAATAGCTTTAGAGGCTTTTAAACTGTTCCTAGATTATTTAGATCGGCATAATGTGCAAGGACGCATAATAGCTTTTGGCTTTGCTGCATCTTTGTTTTCTTTTTCGGCTTTTTTACTTTTCTTTTTTCTAGTAAAAAATTGCGAAAAGTTAATTTTAATTATTGACGCTATAAAATGAAGCATTTAAATTCTATATTTCCAAATTTAATTTCCCTTTCAAAGAAAGATTCAAATATATCAACTAAACGCTACGGAGATTTGCGTTTATTGAATCATACCATCTTGCAAAGTTGGGCGATTCTTGCTATATTAACTTATAATAAAATGTGGTATGAAATAACTACGCATTTTGTTATTTTAGTTCTTTTATGTTTTGGGCGTGGTTTACTTGCTAAAGATAATTTTTTAAATGGTTTAATAAATGGACGAAGAGACAATGATAGAAATGATAATCAATAATGCAGGAGCTTTACAATGATTGAATTACTTACGCCATTTTTTATTGGTTTAGCAGCAGCTTTAGCTTGCGTTTTACCATTTTTCAAAAGCGAAAATAAACGCTTAGAAAAGGAAAACGACAAACAAAAAAATTTAATTCAAAATGTTACTGACGCAAAAAAAATTCAAAATAACAATTCTAAGCTTTCTAAGTCTGATATTATTAACAAGTTGTAAGACAACTGAATATATTCCTTCTGAATGTGTAATTTTCTCACCAATTATTATTACAGAACAAGATAAGGAATCTTTATTAGAATACCAAAACGATTTTAGCTATGAATTTTTGAAATCATTATTAGATTATAAAGAAACTCGTGATAAAATATGTCAATAACTCCACAACACTTAACAAGAAAAAATTTTGATTGGAAAGAGTTTTTTGTTTCAGAATTAGCTACTAGACTTGATATTGATAATATAACTACAAATCCAGCATTATTATTTAATGGCATGGTTCTTGCTGATAAAATGCAAGAAATAAGAAACAAGTTAGGAAAACCTATAAAAATAAATTCTGCTTATAGGTGTTTAGCCCTAAATAAGAAAATAGGAAGCAAAGATTCAAGCCAACATGTCCAATTTCAAGCATGTGATTTTACATCAGATTTTGGCACGCCAGAAGAAATTGTAAAATTCTTGAAAAAGGAAAAAATAACTGTAGATCAATGTTTAATAGAATTTGATTCTTGGGTTCATATTTCTATTAAAAATAGAGATAATAGAAATCAATTTGCTTATTTAGATAAAAAAGGCTTTAGATTATTAACAGATGATTAAATTATTTTGCTTTATATTTTTTTTATTTTGTTTTAACGCTAACGCTTACGAATGGGAAATTGTAAGGGTTATTGATGGAGATACTATAGAGATTAAAAATGAGTGCTTCCCAAAAGAATTAAAACTATCAGTAAGAGTTTTAGGAGTTGATACTCCTGAAAAAGCTTCTAAAGCTAAATGCGATAAAGAAGCGAAATTGGGAGAAAAAGCCTCTAAATTCACTAAACAGTTTGTAGGTAAAAATAAAACAGCTACATTTAATAATATTAAATGGGATAAATATGGTGGAAGATTGTTAGCAGATGTTGAAATTAACGGTAAAAGTCTTAAAAATGAATTAATTAGTAATGGGTTAGCTTATCCTTACGATGGAAAAAAAAAGCAATCTTGGTGCAACTAAAATTATTTACCAGCTCTAACGATATTATACATTTTAATACTATTACTAACATGACAATAACTATTTTTTTTTAAGATGATTAAAAGAATAAAAACAGAAAAAGAACAGGTTTATTACACTGATTATAAGCCTAAAATTCAAGTTTACTTTCCTAAGAAGAAAGAAGTTAAAAAAATTACTTCAAAAGAAAGACATCTATTTGATCTGCTCCCTGCCCAATAATATCAGTATATATCTTGTCTTTGTGCTTATACCAAGTGTAGAAAGCACCAATTACAATTAAAGACGCTGTTATTATTGCTATTTTTTTAAGCACTTTTCAAGCTCCTTTACTCTTTCTTTTAGCTTCTCGTAGTCGTTGATGAAGTCGGTTAGGGTGCAAAATTTCTTGCCGTAGTAAGTTTTATCAATCATGTGAGATCTTACATTGGCTCCACCTGCATCACCTTCTATGAAATAAAATTTATCATTCCAAGCCTCAGCTAATCTAGCATATCCAGCTTTGTTAATAAATATTATTGATTGATTATCAACCTCTTCACTAATAGGTTTCCAAATGGATTCTTCTTTATTTTCTGCCTTACTTTCCGCCTCTTCAACACATTTAGCCAAACAAAAGCTACCATTAAGCAATTGACTTCCGCAACCAATAATTCCTAATTTCTTGTTGCAATTTGCACATTTAGATAATTTTGGATTTACGCCCATAATCTTAAAAGCAGCGTCGTCAATTTGCTCATCTAACCATTTTTCTGCCTCTATTTTATTATCAACAACCTCTTCTGCTTGTATTTTATTGTTGGCAATATCAAGCGCGTAACAAAGGGCATAAAACCAATCACTTTTTTCATCTCTTTCTTTAAGGAACTCTGGATCAGTCGGAAAAAAAACTTTTCCCTCTTCAACGAGCTTTTTGATTTTTGCAAATCTTGTATTTTTTTCCTTGGCTTCCTCTTCCTTAACATCAACAGATTTACTTGTTTCGTTGACTTTAAATTGTTTGTCTAGGGCGTTGAGTAGTTTTATAGCTTTATCATTAAAAGCATGACAAGTTAACCTTAAAACTTCGGTTGTATATTCTGATTGATGGACAGTAAAAAACATTGAATCATTTTCTTTTATTAGAATCTTCCTCAACCCTTCCATCGCCTCTTTCACTTCAGGGTTTAATTCAACTTGTAAGTTTTCCTTAATAGTTGGTTTTGTTTCAGCTTTATCTTTTGGGAGTTCTTCAAATAATTCAAAAAAATCATATTCAAGAACAAAATGTGCCGATTCGGGATCGCCTTCTTCTTCAACCAAATAATGTGTTGATCCAAAAGTATTGCAGCCAACTCGAAGCACTTTGTAAATAATTTCTTTTTGATCTTCGTAACTAGGAATTCTTTTATATCTCTTCCCCACTACTGGTAATTTATTTGTCATTTTTATATTCCTCAAAAAATTATTGTTTCTGACATTTTTAAGCTCCTACTTTTAATAATTATTTGCATTAGAAAAATACAGTTCACATTCTTTTAATGCTTCTTCTTTTGTGAAAAATAAATCAAAATTTTCTTCTGTAAAATATGAAGTAGCTTTATCCTCATATTGATAATAAAAGAATAGCCACCTTTTTCCTTGATTGCCTTTATCTATTATGTTTGTGATGATTATTTTGCGAATGTAAAAAGCATAATCTCGCTCTCTTCCAATTTTAAAAAATTCATCGCCTACTTTTACATTATTTATATCCATATTATTCCCCCTTAATTTGAGTTTGTATATTTTTCAATCTTCGTTTGTGATATTTTATTGTTTCTCTTACCTTTTCAATTTCTTCTTCAATAAAATTATCAAATTCTTTTTCTGCTTCTTTTTTAGTAAGAAAATAACCTTCGGCTAAACACAATTTTTTATTTTCATTAAGCCAGCCTATTAATTGTGTTTGACTTCTTCTATATCTTATCTCTGTCCTAGATTGCTCAATTGAATATACTTCTACCTCTTCAATAACAGTTTCACTAAAACCACTTATATATAAGTAAAATAATTTATCTCCTATTTCTAACATTTTTCGTTTAATAATTTGTTAATTGATATTTGTGTTTCTTCTGATTGCATTTCAAGGGTTTCTTTGGTTAAGTCCCAAATAAAAATATCAGTCCAATAATTTTCACAACAATCGCAATCAAAAACATTTAAAAAGCTAACTACAAAACATTTTCTATAACCATCAAAATATTCATTACCAAACTCATAACAATTCTTTTCAAGAATTTTATATTTAAGAGAATGTTTCTCGTAAGTTTCTGGCAAAGCCAAAAGAACATTTGAAAGCGTTGTTTTAATATCATATTGTTGAATTGCATAAACAATCACTTCATTTGTTAGTTCCTCTAAGTTAATACCTTTACAAATATTAAGATAATTCTTTGCTATTAGTAGGGCGTTCTCTTCTTGTATCTGTTCAATGTCTTTATTCATAATTTAATTTCTCCCATTTTTTTAAATAAAGTATATCCTTTTGGCAAATCTTGTTCTTTTATATCTGATTTCTCAGAAAACATAGTTGTTGGATTAGGTTCTATTCCGTTTTTTATTGCTTGCTCGTATGTAATACTTGGCAAATTAGGGTTATAAATAAGATACATAAAATATGATTTATTATCTATTTTCAATTCTGATAAAAAGTTTATATTGTCTTTAGTCATAAGTTATTATTTGTTTAAGTTAAATAGATATTTTGTAAATCTTACCAGTTTTTAAACTTAGCCAAGTTTCAGTTGTCCAATAACTTCTATCTCTTGATTGTAGAAATAGGGTTTTATCTTTTTTTCTTAACCATTCTCTTGCTGTCTCAACTGATTTAAATTCTCTTTTGTAACCGCTTATTTTAAATTTAGGCATTTCTAACAAATCCATAGCAACCCCCTAAGAGATAAATATTGTTTTAGTGATTTAATCATTTTTAACCTTAAAATTTTCTTTGTTTCTAACAAAAATTATAGTATTTTCTTTTTCTTTAAAGAAGTTGTCCATATAACCAACTGCTGCAACCCAAAAATCAGCTTTACCTTCTTCAAAAACTTTTCTTGCTCTAACCATTCCTTGCTTGATAAAGTCTTCATTAACTTCTTTAAACGGCAGATTACTTACCTCTTGAATATCACAAATAATTTTGTTTTTATCATCAATGACTTGCAAGATTGCGTTTTCAATCTTGTTGGCTATATAAAAAGATAAAGTGTGTTTAATCATTTTCCTCCATACCTTCCAAACATTCCTCACAGCACTCCTTACCTTGCCATTCAGCACAGTTAAAGTCGCTGTCTTTTTGTTGTTCGCAGATTGTGCAACGGTATATGCTCATAAGATGATAAAACTTTTATTTAATGATAACATTGGCGGTAATAATTTCTTATCCCAACTTTCCGTTCTTATCCTTCTTTGTTGCTCTTCAACAAGCTTAAAAAACTCCCTAGATTTTTGAAGTGCTTTAGCTGAATTAGACTTATATTTTACGCTTTTGGTAATGAGTTTATCTTTTTTAATCCATTCTTTATACACTTCTACATTGCCCTCTTCAGCTATGTAGTGATACGACATGTATTTTAGCATTACAAATCTTCCCCGTTATTTAATTTCCTCAAAGCCGTTAATAAAATCCTAGAAGGCTTCCTAGCCCCTGTTTCTATCCTGCTAATATGAACCCTGCTACAACCTAACTTTTCTGCTAATTGTGTTTGAGTTAGATTGAGAGATTTGCGGGTTTGTTTGAATTGGTTAGTCATTAGCAAAATATTTTTGAATTTGCTTTAAATTCTGAGTATCTAATCAATTCTTCATTTATTCGATTATTATCTTCTCTAAGCTTTTCTATTTCTTTTTTAGCGGTATAATCCACAACTGACTCTAATATTTTTTCTCTCGAGTAACCAAAATCTATAAAATATTCTAAACATTTTTTATCTCCTTCAAGTAAACCTATAATTAAAGATCTAGCCTTATCTAATGCTAATTGATGTAAATAAGATTCTAAGTTATCTGAATAATTTGCATAATATTCGCTTTCAATTTCTGATCTAACATTTTCAATAGCTTTTTTTAAGCTAGATTCAATTGATGTTTTTAATTTTTGGTCAAAATCATTTTGTATTTTTTCAATATCAATTTGTGGAAAATTAATTCCATAAGGACTATTATCCTGCATACTTCCTCCATTAATTATTATTCAAGCAAACTTGCTCTTGTCCATAATGTAACCTTAGGTTACAAATAGTCAAGAAAAAAGATTAATTATTTTTTTGTTAGGTTGTTCATCATCAACTTTAAATTCTACCAATTGATTTGGTTTTACTTTTGCTTTAAAAATTTGTTTTTTCATATCTATATTTACTCCTCCTTGTTGACTAATTTTAAAACACTCAAAAGCGCGTCTATTTTATATTCCTTGATAGAAAAATACTCTCCTCTAGAAGTTTCCCAGATATTCTGACCTCTTAATTTTTTCACATCTCCTTTTGTCCACCATTTTATTATTTCTAAAGCTTTCTTCTTAGAGGAAAAAAAATGTTTACAATAATAATCGCTTGCAGAAGTTCCTATTCCGTAGATTTTCATAAATTTTTTGATTTACAGTGTTTAATAAAATCTTCAATTAACCATATTCCCTGCAAGATTGCAAAAATTGTAAACGCTACGATTACTCCCAATAACATAACTTCTATCATATCTATTTACTCCTCATTAAATTTAAAACACCAGCCTCATAAAGCTGTATCAATAAGCGTGCAGCGGTGTCTGCTAGTGATTCGTTTTACATTTAAACCCAATCTCCGCTAATTTTTTACTAATTTCAAACAATGTAACTTTCATAAATTAAAAATGTTTATTATTATCTTGGTCTATTTGTTTGATGCCATAAGAAGGCTGGTTTACATATTTGTAAGACCTTCTTTGTTTTCTGTTGCCAGTTGGCAAAACTACAAAATCTTTTCCATCAAAAATCATATTATAAGGTCTGCCTTGAACAAGTTGTCCGACTGTCTCAGGAATTTTTAAATTGTAAACTTTCATATTTATTCTATTGGTTCATATTGTTGAAGTGCCGAAAATGTTAATAAATGACATTCTATTGCCATGAATAATAGGTAAAAATCTATAGAACCATTGCTTGCTAATCATTATGCCTTGCTCTTGTCCAGTTTTTTTAATACATAAACTGGACATTAAAATTTTAAAAAGCTAGTATTGGCAAAGGACTTTCACATTTGCATCAGTTTGACTTAGTTTTAGGAGTCCAGTCGGAAGGCTTTTTAAAGCAAAATTCCTCGCTCACGACTTCACTGCAAAGCCACCAACTTTTTAATGTTGTTTGGTTCAACTGTTGCGTCTATATTCCGCCACAATACTAGCCATTTAAAATTATGGTATAATAAGTTATACCATAAACCATTACTTATGGTATAATATAATATACTATAATATTAACGATGTTTGGTGTCGGCTGTGGAATCCAACCACACAGGGGCAGCTAACCAATCTAGTTCATGACACTAGCCTTACGCAATACCGACATAATTTCCTTTTCTGAATTTTCTTGCATTTGGTTGGGTCTCATGGACTCGAACCACGATTCGCAAGTTCAAAGCCTGCTGTCCTACCTTTAGACGAAGACCCAATTTCCCTTTTTACTGAAGGGTAACAGTGCGTAAGTCTCTAGCATTTCTGCATTTCCGAAGAATGGACTTTGAGTTAATTGGTTTGGAAGCCTAGATCAAACCAAAGAAAATAACATGGATTTCGCCACTCAACATTTGCAACCTAACTAGTCTTAAATCTCAGTTGTAATTATTGTATTTTCTTCCTTACACTAGTTTTATTTACTCTCACCTCCGACCGAGTAAGTCGCCTTTTTGTCAGAAAGGCTAAACTGGCTTAGTTATTAGCGAAAGTATATTTAGCACTACTCTTATTACTATTTGTAGCCTCTTACTTAAAAGATTACCTTTCATCTCTTGTCATATTAGGGTTTCTAAAGCTTCCCTACACACCAACAATGTCCTCCACTCACTATGTTGGCTCGTTTTGTGTGGATACTCCTGCAACCATCTTAAGCCGTTGCCGCTTTTACTGCCCACATAGCAGCTTCTTCATAAGCAGTCATTGCTAAAGATTTCAATCTTTCCATCTCGCCATTTTTATTTGGCAAAGAATCAATTAAATTGATTAATTCAGCGGTTTTGGTTTTAATTTTATCAACATCACCGCTGCCACTAACATTAAAATTAACTCTTACTCTATTTTCTCCCTTTGTTAAATCGTAACTCATTGTATTTAATTTTTAATTAATAAATTTGACACAGCCCCCTACAAGAATTTACCACTAACCACAATTGCAATTAGCTTACCCGCTTTCACAAAGAACTTTACGGGGACGCCGAAGCTATCATTTCGTTATTCTTAAGCTATCACGACTGGCTTGAAGCCAACCGCTGTATCTTACCCCTCCCAAAGCAAGAGTTCGTTCCTATCCATAAAAGATAAGCTGGTGCGATTCTTGCTATCCCAACAAAGAACGGGTATTAATCCCCTTCAAGTGACGGCTTGCCAAAGATTAAGAACAAACATTTTACAGACAAGTAAGAGATGTTGTTCCGCCGACTTCGTTATTATCGCTAATAACCGTTTAGACCACCTGCTTTGTTTTTATCTACAATAGTAGAAATTAGGCATTTTTCTGCAATTAGTCATCACAAAAAATAGCCAAAAACTTACATGACTATACATTGCAGACCTCAAAGCTCCATGCCAATAGAGCTTAGTAATTAGTAAGTTTTGGCGTTTATTGCACCTTCTTTAGCTGTGCCAGCTTTGTATGTAAAAGCTTAATAGCCTTCACAAACTCATCAGAGAAATTAACCTTTGAATCCCATTCTTTAACCTGCTTAAGAATTGGCTTTAAGTCTTTAGGATAACTCAAAGTAGTTCTTAAATAAGTTGTTCCAGTTTTTGGTCTTCCTCTTTTTGTTTTATGTTGCATAATAATAATATTATTGTCAATAGCTAAATAAAATAATTTTTAATTTTTTTTAAAACAACATCTCTAAAAAATATTGGATTGTTTGTTATATAAGCGTCAAAGCCCATTTCGTTTAGTGTTATAAACCATTTTAATTGTTCTTCTGTTATATGTATTCCGCTTGGTGCGGCTATCTTTTTTATTTCACAAAAAACAACATCTCTATATTTTATGTTGCAAGCTTCAAAAAGTATCATTGAATCACTAAAACCTTTCTTGCTTCCTTCTGCTTTTTTCCTTTTATATAACGCCATTCTTTGGAGTTGTGACAATTGACCGCCTGCCGTGTCTCCATTATCTATCTGAACAAGATAAATCTGATTTAGTTTGTTTATTCTTTTAACTTCATAATCCAGCAAAACAACTTGTTTATGAAAATGTTGTTGCACATCAGTTTCTTTTAGCTTAGATAAACGATAAATAAGCAACTCATCTGTTGTTTTTGGTTCATTTGGAATATTTTTGTTAAACAATAGATTAATATTACCTAAATACTCTTTCGGCACTAAATTATGTAATTCTTTTAAATCAATTATGTCTCTTTTATTTTTCATTGTGTTTTATTTTTTTAACAAAAGTATATTGAGAATAAAAATCTTGACGATTCATAAAAAGATTAAAAGATAAAGCAATCATTTTTTCAAAACTAATATTTTTTAAACTAGAAAGAATCATTAAATAAAACGATTCATTTTCTTTCGCCTCTAAAAGATTACTTTTTTCTATCCAAACAAACTCACCTTTCTTATTGATAGCTTTATAAAAAGTAAGATTAATATCTTCGTTAGTAATGACTGTGTTAAAATAGAATTTGCGATCTAAATCTTTGAGATTCATTTTTGCTTTATTTCCTCCCAAGAAATAGGCGTGAAGTTAATTTGTTCAACTGAAACATTGATATAAAAATCATCGTCTAAGTTATTTGTATGCAAATGTCCGTGTATATTTTTTTTAAATCGCCCTTTTGAATTAGGGTGAACTGGAATATGACTTGCTAAATAATTTTCTAAAACAAGATAACCCCTTACATCACGAAAATATTTAATATAATCTTTAAGTCTAAAAATGTCGTGATTGCCTTTTATTAGAACTTTATCACCATTACACCTAGAAAGACAATCCAAACCTCTTCTTGGAATTGCTACATCTCCTAAATGATAAATTTTGTCTTGCGGTCTAATTACACTATTCCAATTTTTAATTAAAGTTTCGTCCATTTCTTCAACGCAAGAATATGGACGAACTGGTTCGTCATTTTTATCTTTGAAGTTAAGAATATTTCCGTGTCCAAAATGTGTGTCTGATATAAAAAATATATTATTCATAGAACGAAAACCCTCTAAAATATTTTAAATAATTTTCTAAATTCATTGACGACTCTTTTTTCAGAGTTTTTTCCAAATAATATTCGTGATATTCAACCACTTCTTTTTTTGTTGCTTTATGTTTGATTGCGTGTTCAATATTATTCATAGAATAACAGTAATAATCACTAATCTCAATACAGCCTCCTATCTCATCAATCCAACGCCATTCGTAATTTTTAAAGTATCTCTTGCAAAATAACTTTGTTAAATCTTCTATTGATTTATAATAGGCTTTTAGTTCTTTATTCATCTAACTTCCGATTTGTTTTCTAAAAATTTTTTCTATACAATTCTACTTTTTTCGGCATTTCCTTTTTTAAGAAATCTAAAAAATCTTTTACCTCAATTTGAGTTCCAGCTAAAATAAAAGTTATAAAATTCATAGCACAAGCAACGATAGTTGCATCATCTTCTAATTTGTTTTTTTCAAGAATCTTATCAAAAGATTTTATTAGTTCTCTAGTAATTTTTAGTTCTAAGTTATTATTTTCCATTTTTTAGTCCTTATGTTAAATTTATTTTTAGGTTCAACCCTTTTTTCTTTTTTACCCTCAATTTCCCACTGCACATTCCCTTGAAAGAAATATGCAATGACAACTTGACCATACTCGTTTAAGTATTTCTGTGTTTTCATGTAATTAATTAATTCCATTCTAAAAAGGAACAAAATCTGAATCATCTTGCTCTTGATTTATCTCATTTTGTGGCTGATAGCCATTGCCTTTATCAATAGAATGCTGATCTATTGATTTGTCTTCTTGTTTACCTTTAGAATCAAGAAGCTGTAAGTTAGAATTAAAACCTTGCAAAATTACTTCCGTAGTGTATTTTTCAACGCCATTTTTATCAGTCCATTTTCTAGTTTGTAAAGAACCCTCTACATAGACCTTACTTCCTTTTTTGACATAAGTTTGAACTATATTAGCCAAATTACCAAAAACAACAACCCTTATCCATTCTGTTTTTTGTTTTTTCTCATTAGTTTTTTTGTCAGTCCAATTCTCGCTCATTCCAAGTGAAAAATTGGCAATAGCTTTGCCGTCTTGCGTATAATTGATTTCAGGCTCTTGCCCAACATTTCCTAATCCGATAAATTTATTTATACTCATTTTTTTAGTTAGTTGTTAATAATTCTTTTTTATTATAATATTCAATCAAGCTCGCCATTTCCTGCGAAGTTAATTTACACTCTTGCCAATTCATTTTGTCAGCTAAAGCGTGTATCTTTTCGATTAATCCCATCATTTCTTCTTTAGTCGCAGTTGCAAAGCTACGAGGCTTTTTTAAGCTAGTTTTAAAAGTTTCCACCAAGTTTTTAAACTGCGTAGAAGTCATTTCAACACCGCTTTGTTTGGCTTTGTTTCTTTCGTTTATAGCTTCTGCCATAGCTTGTTCTTCTGTGGCTTGCTCAGTAAAATCCCAAGTCCATTTAATCCAGTCCTTAGCATTTTCCATTGAATATTTAATCCCGTTGGTTTCTGTTAGACGAATTGCTAAACATTGTGCGAGATAGTGTATTCCCTTAATTTGCTGCCACGATTTGCTTTGTCTCACCTCGCTAAACTCAACCTCAAAATCTTTACCACAAGCAAGATATTTGGTAATTGCATCAGAAAGCTCTACCTGCAATTTATGCCAGTTGGTTTTGTTGGATTGGAAGAAGGTTATTTTCATGATTTATTTTTAATAAGCGTTATTTCGGTTGAAGACAAAGATTCCCCAACTTTAAAATTAGCTTCTCTACTCCAAAAATGAATTATTCCTGACGGATAAAACATATCATTTCTAAATGATAATCCGTTAAGATTCCAATAAATATCATCGCAATAAGCGGCTATTTCTATTGGCTCTCGCTTATTATCTAACCCGATTATCGCCATTAATCCCCAACCAGATTCGTGTTTGCGTTTAGTATTAACTACCAAAATTGATTGATAAGCTGTTTCTTTATTCCACTCTCTTCTTGGCAGCTTTAACAACTCTCTTATTTTCATACCCTTATTGTTTATTGGTTATTTGTTAAAAACTAAAAACACTTTTCCAAGTTCTTCAACAATTTCTTCAACAATTTCAGACTTCCCCTGATTGCCATCGTAGAGTAAAGCCTCCATCTCTAAAACCTGCGGTCTTTCTTTAGCTAGTTGGTTTAGTTGTTCTAGTAATTGTTTAAGTTTCATAGTTATCATTAATTAGCTTTAAAACTCTTTCCCATTCTTTTAGAGCCTGTTCTTTTGTGTCGCAAGCGATAGTAAAAGTGTGTTTTTTGTCTCCAAATTCAAAAAAGAATTTAGTATCTTCTTTTATAGTAACTCGTAGCCATAAAAAACCCTCAGTTTTTTCATAAGCTGGCTCTTCTTGAACCCACCCAATCCAAGCCGTTTTTTTATCAACAGCAAAACCATCAGAGATTTTAATGTATTTCATTATTCCCCCTTATATTCAGGATCACTTACTGACCCAGTTGTTAAAATTACGCTTTTTTTAATTCTAAAAAAGCTTTCTCTTCAGCTATTTTAAGCTTGTCCCAGTCAATCATTGAGTGAAGATTATTAATTAAATTCTCAATTTCTATGTTTTTGTCCATTATCTACACTCAATAAATTGAACATTCATTTTTTTCATAAAATCATAGATTAATTCAAATCTTGATCGCAATTCGTCAGAGAAGCCATCGGTATCTAAAGCCTTAGCCACATGACCAATTTCAATTCTTTCCAATCTGAAACCACCATCATCACAACCATCGCCATCAAGTTTTGTAAATTCATCACAAAACCTATTGTCAAGTAAATCGCAAACAATCCCTCTAAATGGCTCAGGAATATTCTCGTATCTTACGAAAGTTTTGTATGAAACAACTCTTACCATTTCTTCTAAATAAAAACTCATCACTCTCCCTTGATTTGTTTTAAAATTTCGTTACGCGTTGTGATTGTTTTTTGTGCTAATTTAGCAAGCTCTGCAATGTATTTTTCATCTCTTTCAACCCTAATAATAAAAAGTTGTTTTTCTTTAAAATTTGGGTGAAAGCTACAAAAATCTAAATACTTACGACCACTTACCCAAAGACCGCCTTGAACTTGTTGCCAATAATCAGTTGGCATTTTATTATCAAGTAAATATTTAGCGTGAGTTGTTGCAATAGGGCATTTAATTTCTAAAAGCCCATCTTCACCAATCAAGCCGTCTGGACTATAACCAAAATTACCACAATCACTTTTGAACATTGTTATTTCATCAACAACTTGAAAAGTTTGTTCTGCATAAGCTTGTCTTGCAATCGGCTCTAAATCGTTACCTCTTTGCATTGCTTCATTTTTATAACTTGACTCAGGCTCAGTTAACAAGCATTGCGTTGCTAATTCCAAAGCATATTTTGGCAATGTTGTTGACTCTTTACCAGTTGCAGTGATTATTTTATCAAAATTAGAAGCCGTTGCAACTCCTAATCTTAATTTAAGCCACTCTTCAGAGCCTTGCTCTATATCTCTAATTATTTGCATCTTTTACCTCTTCTTTCTTAGCTTTAGCAATCAAATTAGTTTTAACTGTTTCAAATTTTGAAAGCGGCAAATAATGTATTTGTGGTATATTATGAATTTTTAAGAAATCGTCTTTAGAAATATTGGCTTCTTTTAGAAGATTTTCAATTTCAATTCCTTGTTCAGTGTCAATTGTTTCAACATCTTCAACATCTTTAGCAATTCTTGATAATTCTTTTTTAAATTCATCGTCAAAACCTTTAGCAATTATTTTTTGTTTTTCATCAAGAGAATTAAACCAAGATTTTAGATTAACATCACCTTTCATAGCTTCTGTTCTTGCTTCAGCCATTAGTTGTTTTGCCTCAAGATTAACCTTTTCGCCTTGATTAACCCAGTCAGCAATTATTTTACCGTGATTTTCGTTAATATATCCGTTAATCTTTAACGATTCTTCAAGACCTTTCACGCATTTTTCAATTGTCACTTTGCCCTTTTCTTCCATTTTTAAAGTGATTAACATTTCAAAAGGAAAATTCTTCTCTTGAATTGGAACTAATCCGTGATTCACAATTTCAGTTTTGCCATTAATTTTTACTTGTTCTAAGTTGTCTTTAGCTCTTGCACAAAAAATAATATGACTTTTAGCCTGCAATAACATATTCATCATTTTTCTGTGTTGTTCTTTTGGTTTTGCCCAAGCTTGCAAACCTGACTTACCCTCTGCCATTTCTAAACAACCGCCGATTCCTTCCCATTCGTGAGAAATAGAATCAATTACAATAGCTTTATAGCCTTCATCTTGAGCCGTTTTGATTGCCTGAATATAGCGAGCTGGAGTAAACGGAGGGTCTAAATCAATTACATCAAAATCAAATTCATCTGCATAATGTGAAGCTCTGCCGTTTTCTGTGTCAATTAAGCAAATTCTGTCTTTACCAACTAAACCTTGAGCCAACTTTAATGCTGAATAAGTTTTACCGCCACCTGACTTTCCATACAAACAAATAATTGCTGGAATTGCTTTTCTAACTGCTTTTTTAATTTTCATATTTATCCATTAATTTTAGTTAAATTTTTGTTCTTGAAGTAAGAACCTTCATCAGAATCTTGCCCCCAATAAACTTAAAGCTTCATCACCAGCCTTTTGGTGACCACGCCAAAACTCTTCCGCTTCTCTTTCCATTTGCTCTTGTGCTTCAAGCCACAATTCAGAAACATATTCTTGAATCTCGTTAAGTGCCTCTTGTAATTTAACCCCTTCATTATTTTGTGATAATAAAAAAAGCTTCTGCTTAATTTCGTTTATTTCGTTTTCCATATATTTTAGTTATTGTTTTTTAATAAAATTAATATTAATTACATAATTATATTATGCAACAATATTTTTTAAATTTCTTTAATTATTTTTAATATTTCGTTTTGTCTTTTCTCTGCACTTGCTTTTAATTTAAGCCAGTCTTGCTCTTTGCAATCAAGCTTTCCTTCAAGATCAAGAGCATCTTGCACAACTTCTGCTGATTCTTTCTGAATTAATCCAGCGTCAAACGCTTCTTGTGTTACATTGTATAGAGCTAATATAACTTTGCGTATATGATAAGTTCCGTCACGAACATCAACAAACAGTTCTAGTATTTTATTAAGTGCTTTGCTAGTTCTTTTTTTAAGTTTCAAGCTATCAGCATAAATAGCATATATCTTAAAAGCTGTTGCATTGATTCCAAAAAGAGATTCTTTTTCTGCATCATTCTCACTTAGCTTCATAGCGTCAGAAGTAAGAGCAAAAACAACAGCTGGTAATATTGCGTTCTGACATCTTCTTTTTTCGTTCATTAGAATAAAACCCCCTGTTTTAGTTCCGTTTCTACTCTCTCAACTGCTTTCTCAAAATAAATCATTGATAGCCTTCTCTAAAGTTAATTCTTGAAAATACAAAACACGACCTTTTGAACTTCCTTCGTTATAATATTTTAAGTTTTTATCTCTTAATGTAATGCTTGATGTAGCCACTTTTTCATTTAAGACATAAGCAACTTTTTTTGTATCCAGCATTACTAAAGCAAATAAATCAAACTCATCTTTTTTATATTTGCGTTTTGCACCTTTTCCAGCTCTTCTTATATGATAATGGTAACTTGGAGTTGATTTTTGATAAATTTTCCCCCAACTCTTAGGCTCTTTTGTTGATTTTATTTGAACTTTAATAAGTTTTTTAGGGTGGTCTATAATTAAATCATAATTAACACCTTGAGCAGTATCAAAGCATTGATAACCTTGCAACAATACATCTGCCATAGTTATATATTCGCCAGCACGACCCAAACTTAATTCTTTTGAAATCATAAAATCTTTAATTTAGTTAATAATTATTTGAGATATTACAATCGTTGTAAATACTTGTCAATAGTTAAAACCAAATCAACCTCTTTATCCCCAATCTCAGCCATTACAGCCTCACAATCTGCGTTAATCATAATTATACGATTATTGCAAAAAGTTCTATGTTTAAATTTTTCTAAGTTCATAATCTATATTTTTTGATTAATTCAAAATGTTCTTTTTTATAAATTGGAGCAATAAAACCTTTCTCCAATACAGCATTTGCAAAGAAATCTGATCTAAAAAAAGTGACAAATTCTGCTTGGTAAATTGGTAAAACATTATCAAACTTTAATAACACTTGAAGCTGAATTGAGAATCCTGTTCTCATATATCCAAGCAAACCACGATAATCTTTTGAGTTCCACTCACTGCCTAACCACCCCTCTTCTTTTGCCTTATGACAAAGCACAATTTCTTTTTCCAAGAAGTTTTTAACATGAAACTCTGTTTTTTCGTATATCTCTGAATAACTCAAAAGATTTTTAGGTTTTTCAGCATCTTCTGAAAAATTATTTATCTTAGAGAGAGTTGTTTTCCTTGTTTGATTCGTCATTTTACATCTAAAGTTTGATATTTTTCAACAATGAACCGCTCTTGATTAAGCATAACAGAAGCTTGACAAGTAAGCCTGTTGTTATTGTAGCAATCAAGTAAATAATCCTGCGTCCCCTCAAATATCTGATCTGCTGTATATTTCTTTAATGCTTTTTCGTAAGCAACTTTTGCTAATTTCTTAGAGCCTTTATCCACAATTCTTCCATCTTTTGTTTTAACTGGATTGTAAGCTTCCCAAAACTCCTCAAAATCTTTTTCAAATTGTTCTTTCTTTACTTCACGAAGTGAAGATATATTTATATCATTCTTACTATCACTATCACTCTTATTCTTACTATCACTATCTGCTAAGTTTGCTACCTTTTGCTTGCTTTTGCTAGCATTTGCTACCTTTTGCTTGCCACCTTTTGCACCAGCTTCCTTTCTGCGTTCGCAGGTTATTTTATACTTTTCATCATCTCTTGCAAATTGGTTCAAAAATGGAGTAAGAGCCAAATCTAATGCAAAATCTAATTGCAATATTTCGTTAGTTTTTTGGTAAGAATAAATTGCTTTAAAAAGTTTTCCTGCTTGTTCATCTGATAATTTTTCTAAAATTACCAAACTGTCTAAGTGAAGTATAAATGATTTATTTTTTGAATTTGTCATTAGCCAATAAATAAGTTTTTGATTTTATAATTTATTTTATCAACCAGAGGCAAATTAGCCATTTTAGCATTTTCTTCTTTTAGACATAATACAAGATTATCAAGATTATTCTTGCCACCTTTTGAAAGCGGAATAAGATGCTCGATTGAAGCCTCTTCTTGTGTCATTTCTTTTCCAGTATAAAAACACTTGTTGCCGTCTCTTTCTATCAGTTTTTTATAGAACTTCTGCTTTAACGATTCTCTTTTGTCATCTTGAATATTTATTAGTTTTTTTGCGTAATAATTTTCTATGATTTTATTAGTCAGCGGATTGTTGCCTGTGCAACCCCTTCTTCCTTCATATATTACGCAAACTTGCTCATTAGCAATGAAGCGAACTACTTCATAAGGATTATTGGAATTTTCTAAAATATTTGCACCAATTGCATTTAAATAATTGTCAATAGTTTCAAAAGTGGGATCTTTTTTACGCTTGTTTGTTTGATTTGTCATTGTTTGCCATTCCATTAGTTAACATTTCAGTAATATTATTCTTGTAAGAATAAATAATTTTTTTAAATGATTGCTTTTGTTCGGTTGTAGCTTTCATTGATTCCAAAATTGGCATCATATAACCAACTAATTTACGAGCTTCTTCATTTAAAATTTCTTCAATTTGATATTTTTCCATTTTTTACTTTAATGTTGTTTTACAGTGTTCGCCGCACTTGCTACAAATATCAGTGGTTTCTTCTACTTGATAATCGTAGTTCTTTTAATTCTTTTTTAAAAAAATCATTACCAAATTTATTAATTTGGCGCAATCTTTTAAAATGAAAATCAAAGTCAGATTTTATTGATTTAAATTCTCTGGAGTTTCTGACTTCTTCTTTAACCATTCCATTTCTTTCTCGCGGAAAAGATTGCAGTTTTTCTGATAGATCATCAACTTTTTTATCAACTGCTTTTTTTATTTCTAAAAATTTTTCAAATTTTATTAGATTTTTCATATATTTTTTACATTGCATGATTAACATTACTTGTTATTAATCGCTCTGGCAGAGGTTTGAAGCCAAAGCTTGTTAAATAATAACTAGCTTATTATCGCTAGTGTTTTTTAGTTGTCAATTTTATTTAAATTGATTAAAAACAGGTCTACCAGCCTTCTTCGGCTCAATTCCTAGCTGCTTTTGCCATTTTGTTATTGTGTTACGACTTACGCCATAAACTAAAGCAAGTTGAGTATTTGTGCATCTAGTGCTTTGGTATATAAACTTCTTTATGTTTTTTTTCTCTAATATTTTTACTTTCATATCATAATATTTCTATTGTTTTTATTAATTTAAATTGTTTTTTAGGCTTAATAAAAGCTAAAAATCTTGTTTTGTAACCAATTTTACTGTAACAATTAGAAATCCTCTCTAAAGCGTTAATTTGTGGCTTTATTTTGACTTTCTTTTGTTTTAAAGCTTTCAGCCACTTTCTATATAACCAAACAACAAACAAACTATATAACGATTTTTCGCTTAGACTAACAAGCCTTTCACGATCAAAAAAATTATCTTTAGTAATCATTTTTTTTATTATTTTTGTTTTCATTATTGAATAAATTGTTAGCAATTAACTCAACAATATTGTTAGCAATTTATATCTTATGAAGCAAGCAAAATTGTTTCATCTGCTTATGTTTGAACTTTGTTAAATTATATTTCTTCATCAACTCTACATCTCTGACCCCTTTTTTTAAATCTTCTAAGTATCCACCATTTACAAAAGCTTCTCTTGCTTTGGTAACTTCAGGCGAAGTTCTTCTTGCTCTCTTACCTAGATTCAAATATTTTGCAGCTCTTGCGACTGTCTGAACTGTTGTTTTATATTTTTGACAGATACTGCTTACTGTCACTGATTGATCTTCATAAAGTTTTCTAAATTCTTCTTCAATGAAGTTATCTTTTTTTGCCAAAATGCAGTAAAAATCGTGGTTGCTAAGTTCTAATTCTTCATTGCCATTTTTCCATACTTTATACTTTCTGCGTATGTCGTTATTAATACTAAGCCAATATTCACTATGACAGAAATTACCATCATTACTCAATTGAGTTATTTCTTTGTCAATTTCTTCTACAATGTTTTTATATACTTTTTCCATTTTAATTTAGTAATAATTGTTTAGTAATTTTGCTATTAACGATATTAGCTTCAAATTCGCTTTCAGTCATTCCCATTTCACTTGCTTGTGATTTGTCTTTTATCCAACAGAGCAATCTTGAGACATTAACATTAAGTTTTTTAATAAATTCTTGATTAAATTTTATGTGAACTGTTCCTTTTTTGAATATCTTGACTTCCATAAATATTTTATCGTTCATCATTATTTGCTTTGTTTCTCCATACTCCCAACCATCTAGCGGTATAGAGTCAACAATAAAGCCTAAATTGTAAGCAACAGCAACTATATCTTGAAGTAAGCATTTAACTTGATTATTGTCATAATTGTTTGAATGATAACAATATTTAAATTTTCCATCCTGTAAATAATCACTGCCCCATTTTTCAACAATGATCCTATGTTCTAAATATACTCTAGATATTTCTTTTTCTCTTCCGAATCTAAAATTATCCTCTGACCAAGTTTTTTGGTTCGATTTGTAATTCTTAATATTTTTTTCATCTGTTAGTTGATAAAAAACATCAACAAGTTGTTTATCTATGTAGCTGTTAGTGTTATTCACAATCCAAATCATTACTGCTAAGATGTTTTCCTGATTAAAATCAACATTGCTTGAAAGTTTTTCTTTTAGCTCTCTACGATATCTAAAAGTTAATCTTGTGTATATCTTGCTAAAATTAGCAAACAACTCGCTCCAATAGAGATTTTTAAGCCCTTTAATTCTAAGTTTCAGACTTTCCTTAATATTTTCAATTTCAATGCTTAATTCTTTTAATAAATCGCCGTCTAAGCTTTCTATTTTTCTATAGTTTTCAAAAATATGTTCAAGTTCTTTGTCATAAAGATTTGTTAAAGTTTCAATTAAATCACCGCCAGCAACTAAAGCATTTTGTAATTTAGTTTTTTTTGCGTCATTGGTTTCTTTTTTTTCTGCATTAATTTTAAAAGTTTGTTCAAAAAACATATCAAAAGCACTTTTTCCGCCCCCATAACTTGATTTTGAAAAGCTAATCAAATCAACACAAGCCCTTGCTTTTCTATCCGCTTCTAAAAAGTCATAACTTCCCAAAAGATGATTGTGCCAACCCCTTTCTTTGATAATGTGCTTTATCTCCTCGTCATCTCGCCAGCGTGAAGGAATAACTAAATAAATTTTTTGACAATTTGCTTCTAACAAAATCTTTTTAGTCCATTCCTTAAATTCTGAGTAAGGAGGATTGCAAAAAATATTGTCAATTTCTTTATCAATTAAAGTTTGTTTTTTAAAGTCTGTTCCAACGATAACAATAGATGGATCACACTTTGAAATAAGAAAATCACTTTTTTCAATACCATATTTCTTTTCAAAACCTTTGAATTTCATTAATGTTTGACCATTGCCGCAGCCAATATCTAAAACTGAACCTTTGTTATAAAGTGAATTAATTTTATTTATTATTTCGTCAGTTGTCGGATAAAATTCAAAATCTTGATTATTTTCTTTTAACTGTTGTAGTAAGTTTTTCATTAATCTGAATGGGTTAATTTTTAATTAATAATTAATTTTCTAAAAGCAGGTGGTGACTGCTTGGGCAAGCTATTTCTTATCAGATAAAGATAAGTCAATTATCTTTCCTGATCCGAACTTTCCGCTTGCTGCATGCAAGCCCATTTTTCTTGCTTGATCTAATTCAGAAGCAATTACTCGCTCCGCAAAATCAATCAAAATAAAATCGGCTTCATGCTGCCTAATTACTTCAAGCAATTCTTTCGCACCCTTTACCCCGTCCGCATACGCAATGCGTAAGTGAAAAGGATAAATAAGTGTTTTGTCCACCATTTTTCTGTTGATACTACGACCAAATAACTCGTCGCAATATCCCTTTCCCTCAAGCTCTTCAAGAGTTGCAGAAAATTCAGATAAATCACTAGACAAAATATAATTTCTTTTCATAATTATAGAAAATTAATTATTAATAATACGCAATAGAACATGACGCTCTATTACGATTCAATGCTGCTAACATTGAATTACAGAGCCTTATCTTATGTTATATCCGCCGTTAATTGGGCAGATAGTAGGAGGACAGATTGGGGCAATGTCTAAATTATTGTTGCAAACTGGTCTATTCTGACCGTTAATACAAGTGCAAAAGCAGCTACCTTTATCCATTTTTTAAACTTCTTTTTTTAGTTTTTAGTTTTTGTATTAATATTATTTATTTGTTCTTTAATATTTTTTATTTCTTCGTTTATTTCTTTTATTTTTTTGATATTTGTTTCTTTTTTCTTTTTAATGTTTAAGCGTGCAATTTTTGCAAAAAAACGCTTTTCTACACTTAACATATTGCTAAACATATTTTTTAATTTTCATAATTATCAACAAAAACTTGGTTTTCTGTTTTTAACTCTATTATTATCATTTTTTAAGCTCCTTTAATTATTAAATTTAAGTCTTAAATCAGCAAAATAATTGCTAATTTTGTCTTGATCGTGAAGATCAATATCTACTGCACCGCTTTTATTGTTAAGTCCAGCCTTAACCGCAGCTCTTGCTGCTTTCTTATGCTCTTCAACGCTTTGATCTAACATCTCTTGCAAGATGTTTAGACGCTTAAGAGCTTCTTTTTCACTCATTTTTAAGTAAATGTCAAAATCAGAATCATTGATTGAGAAGTATTGAAGAGCAACAGCATATTTAACTTTTATATCTTCAATTTTGTTGATTATTTTGTTTGCAACTACTGTTGCTTGATTGTTTTTTATATAGATCATTTTAGTTACCTTTTTTAGTTAATAATTCTATATTCTGA
>VFQS010000400.1_pt1 | contig 50561 bp, 45 predicted proteins | sample 3512361 | NCBI WGS metagenome assembly VFQS01 (sample SAMN10412375, study PRJNA504923) | tailings metagenome | isolation source: Relicate 1 Philex TSF3 active mining | place: Philippines | reverse complement strand
AGAACACTTTGCGAGTGCCATCTTTGAGAGTTACCACCGTGGCATCTGAACCGAACCGGGAAGAGAGCGTCTGACGTGTGCAGGTGCCCGCTTCGTTGCAATCAACAACCATGATGGGATCAGGAAGCGCCGCTGGGGATGCAAACCAAATTCGATCTCCGCCTGCAACCTTTTCAACATAAGGACTTACCCCACCAAGGTTTAGATTCACAGATTCAGGAGTGAATTTCCAGATGCCTCCCGTGAGCTCAGCTTGCGCTGTAGGAATCGGTGAGATTGAAGTTGCAAGGGCAATAGCAAATACGGCGATTTTCTTCATGGAGAAAGTTTACTGCGGAAACTGTTTTGTATTGCTAAGCCTGCACCAGCTCCGCGCACATAGCTCTAAAGGCAGCGCTATGCGCATCCACATCAGCCGCAGTTGTATCAGGACACATCAGCGCCATATTGTGAAATGGTGTCAGTAAGAAGCCATCATTAAGCAGACGCAAGTGAATGTACTGCTCTAACTCAAAGTCCCCAGAATCAGCAGCTTCTTTACCCGTTACTGGCGCCTTGCCCTTAAAGACATATTCCCCACGCGCACCCAGACGATTGCAATGCCAATCTAAATCAAACTCTTTAATCGCCGCATCAATTCCGTCACACCAGCGGTTACCTAGTTCAATCATGCGCTTGAAATTATCTTCAGTCAGCACCTGAGTCAGCGTTGCCTTCATCGCAGCAAGCGATAACGCATTACCGGCCAGCGTTCCACCAATTCCACCTAAATCAATAATCGATAGTTCAACCATCTTCTTAATCTGATCAGCAATCTCGTATGTCATTCCAAATGTTCCGGTTGGAATACCACCAGCGAGCGCCTTACCGATTGTGAGAAAGTCAGGTTTAAGTCCTAGTGCTTTTGTCATTCCACCGGGACCCACAGAGATTGTGTGAGTCTCATCAATAATTAAATACGCACCATATTTCTTTGCCAGCTCTTGCACGCCCTGCAAATATCCATCAAGAGGTAGAACAATTCCGATATTGGTCATGGCAGGTTCCATCAAAATTGCTGCAACATCACCATGCGCTAGGGCTTTCTCCATCGCATTAAGGTTGTTAAATTCCACAACCCGAGTTGTTTCGGCCAAATCAACAGGTGCACCAATATTGCCTTCGCGCTTTACTGTAAAACCAGCGTCATCAAGCGTTGCAAAAGTTTCATCTACTGATCCGTGATAACAGCGATCAATGACAATAATCTTGCTACGGCCGGTAATCATGCGTGAATAGCGAATGACATGGCGGTTGGCATCGGTAGCTGAAACTGTGAATTGCCACAGCGGCAGCCCAAAGCGATCTCGCAGTAGCCCAGAAACAATCGCAGCATCCTCAGTCGGCAACATGGCAGTGATGCCCTTGCCCACTTGCTCGCGCACCGCAGCGACCGTGGCATCAGGTGAATGCCCCGTCATCGACCCGGTATCGCCCAGACAGAAGTCAACGTAGGTGTGGCCATCGATATCGGTAAAGCGAGCCCCCTTCGCCTCTTTCACAAAGACTGGGTGAGCCCCTGGCCACTTAGCCATCCAAGACATCGGCACACCTTCATGCATCACCTTCTTGGACTCCTCAAAGGCTGCTGCTGACTTCTTATGGGTATCAAGGAAGCGCTGCTCTTCTTTGGCGCGAAGTTCTTTAAGGTGCTGGCGATTAATGACGGTGCTCATGCGGATGAGTCTATTTAGTCAGTTGAGAAAACAAAGAGGGCTTCGATGTAGTTCTCGCCACTAATGCCTAGATTTGCCGCATCAGGGGGAGCGCTCTGCGGTTCAATGCAAACCCCATCAGGATCTTCTGTGTAGACAACCCACCATGGCGCATCAGATTCAATATCAATTCTTGCCGCGCCTTCCCAGATAACCGCCGGTGTACCACGCACACCTGTAAATGCATCATCCCAAGGAGGTGCAGGAGGGCTAATCAATTCACCGGTAGGAATTCCATCACCACCGCGCTTTAACATTTTCTCAGCCGAAAATTCAATCTCTGCGCTGCCGCCACGATCTAAATCGCGTGCAAACCATGGATGTAGCCCCATCCACACCGGAATATCGCAACCGTTATCGTCATATTCCAACGACCATCTAATGGCATCATCCAATACTTCAATCTTCTGCTCAACCGTTGCACCTAAATATGGTTTTGGCAGATGCAACAACGACCTACCAGGTCCAATCTCTTGCCATGATGAGGTAAATCCAAATCCATGAATTGCATGAGGTGGATCAATATTTGTCGGCAGTTGATGTTCCGCACCCGATGCTGACGTAATCAACCCATCTTTTACTCGCCCAGCCCACGGCGCCATCGGATACCAACCATGGGTCAACACACTTCCTCTAAAGGGAACAGTAAATTCCATATCGCGCCATTTAATTGACGTAATGCGCCCACCACCATCTAAATCAATAGCTACTTGAAATTCTGCATCATCAATAAATTGCACAGCAGCTACCTAGATTCCCTTAAGTTCGTGCTTATACGGTGGCTGCGCACCTTTACGAGAACAGGTAATACCTGCCGCAACAGCAGCGCGATGCAGAACAGCCTGCAACGTATCCCCCGTTACATTCAAAATTCCTTTTTCAACCATTGCTTCCACAATAATTGCACCCACAGTATCTCCAGCACCCACAGTGTCAGCCACATCCACCTTCACCCCAGGTACTTCAACAGAACCATCTGCTGTAAATCCCACCAAACCATCAGCGCCACGCGTGACCACAACCAGTGCAGCACCATCTGTAATCCAGCGCTGAGCCACATCGGCATAACTCTGATCTGGGTATAGCCACGCCATATCGTCATCACTGACCTTCACAACCGATGAGATCGCCACCCATCGTTCAACTGCAGCTAAATACTTATCTCGATTATCCATCACAACAGAGCGCACATTGGGATCAAAGACAATTGGTGCAAACTCAGCCACCTGCATCGCCCAGTCATACAAGACCGATGCGGCAGGCTCAATCACAGTCACCAGCGTTCCAATATGCAACACATTTGGCTTATAACGAGATGGATCAGGCAACCATGAATCAGAGAAATCAAAGGTTGCAGTTCCTTCTATCTCAAATTCATACGTTGCTCCACCATTTTCATTAAGTGAAACAATCGCTAAACACATTGGCTTATCGCTACCCAAAGCTAAATCGAGTTTTACCTCATCATCCAACAACTCTTGCCGCGACATCTGCCCGTACTTATCGCTTGAAATTCCATCGATGAAATAGACATCGTGACCCAACCGCGCCAACGCCTTTGCAGTATTTGCAGGGCCTCCACCAACGTGTGGAACTCGTTGACCGCTGCCATCTGGAATCAAATCAATTAATACTTCTCCACATACCCAGATACTCATAGCTGCTCACCCTTACGCGCCAGATATTCAGTAATGATTTCAACACCCAACATATGATCAGCGAGTTGCTCTAACCCGCTAACAATCAACACCCCAGTTAATCCAAGCCCCACAACATTGAGCGCCAGCCCACCACCATGGATGGCATATAACTCTTCTTCCACGTCCTTTGATTGATGCCAATCAATTCCTTGCTCTTCAGCCAGAACTCGCTCATGCAAAGTCGATCGCCCAGTTAAATTCACAGCCCTAGCTTTACGCCCAATCCACCAATCATTATTTGGCGTTGATCCCGGCAAAGATGCATGAAAGACAATCCAATCCTTCATCCGCACTTCAACAGCAATCGGCAACTTTCGCTCTAGCCCAATCGCCTGGGCAATAGACCCAATTTCAATCGCTTCAGCCTGAGTCAAAGATGAAAGCTCTAGCGCCTTTGCCTCGCGCTCTAAATCAGCGCTGCTGAGCCCGCCTGTTGTTGCCATTGGAGAAGATTAAGCCCTCTAAAGATAGACTCCACCTCATGCGCGCTTTCATCACCGGTGGTGCCGGATTCATCGGTTCACACCTTGCCGATGCCCTGATAGCCCGCGGAGATAGCGTCACAATCCTGGACAATCTCAGCACTGGGACCCTCAAGAATCTCAACCAGGTCATCGACCAAATTGAGTTTGTAGAAGGTGATATCAGAAGTCATGAATTGGTTGAGAATCTCACCCAAAAAGCGGACGTTGTTCTTCACATGGCTGCAGCTCTTGGAGTCCAGACCATCATGCACCACACTGTCGAATCTGTTTCAACAAATTTCACTGGATCTGAAGTCGTCATGAACGCTGCCCTAAAATTTGATAAACGGCTCATCATCGCCTCTACATCTGAGATTTATGGCAAAAACCCAAAACAACCTCTATCTGAAACAGATGATCGAGTGGTTGGAACCCCCCAGAAAATCCGTTGGACATACGCTGATGCAAAGGCTCTCGAAGAAGCTATCGCATTTGCCCTCTTCACAACACGGGGCCTCAAGCAGACCACACTTAGATTCTTTAACACCGTTGGTCCACGCCAAACAGGTCGCTATGGAATGGTAGTTCCTCGATTCGTTGAAGCGGCTCTCAACAATCAACCAATCCCGGTCCATGGAGACGGCACTCAGTCAAGAGTTTTCTGCCATGTAGAAGATGTCGTGAGGGCAGTACTTGGTGTCATAAATGATGACAGCACGATTGGAGAGGTATTCAATGTTGGCGGAACCGGTGAGACAACAATTCAACAATTAGCAGAAAAGATTATCTTTCAAACAAAATCAAAATCCATTATTTCTTATACTCCTTATTCGGAGGCATATCCCCCTGGTTATGAAGATATGCAAAGAAGAGTTCCAGACACATCAAAGTTGCAGAAGCATCTTTCATGGAAACCCGAACATAACTTGGAATCAATCATCAGGGATGTCGTACTGTATAAGAAATCTGCATAATCAGAGCCCTTTGGCGCCTCTAACTTTGCCTGTTGTATCAAATACATAAGGCGCGCTGGCAAGAATTTTCTTCTCATCAACTGAATCATGTTTAGTGACAATAACAGCTATATCTGCACCCTGAAGCGGAGTCGAACTTTCACCTTTCCAAGTGCCCACGACATCATCGTGCCATGAAACCGCTGCGCCGAGGTTTCTAAGATGCTTAATCACCAACTCTGCGGCAGTTTCGCGAACATCTGCCACATTAGGCTTGTAGGCAACCCCAACAACCAAAACATGCTTTCCTTGTAAATTCCCACCATTATCTTCTGCAACTCGCCGCACAATGTATTCCGACATCTGTAAATTGACTTCGTTGGCGCGACGAATAAATGTCGCTGGAGCGCCATGTTCTTCTGCCACAGCAGCTAAATAAGTTGGATCAACTGGAATGCAATGCCCACCAACACCTGCGCTAGGAGAAAATTTCATAAATCCATACGGTTTTGTATTTGCTGCATCTAATGTCTCGTAGACACTTATTCCGAGTGAATGCGCAATCTGAGCGAACTCATTGACCAGCGCAATATTTACTTGCCTGAAGGTATTTTCGAACAACTTTGCAGCTTCGGCCACTTCGGGTGATGATACCTCAAATAAGTTGTCGCAGAATGTGGAGTAAAACTTCCTTGTTTGTAACGAAGCTTCTTCAGTTAAACCGGCAAACAGACGTGCAGTATTTTTTTGATTAAAGTCTGTTCTCCCAGGATCCACTCGCTCGGGAGAAATCGCATACAGATGCTCAATAGTAATCGGAGAATATTTTTCAATCGCGGGTTTGATGTAGTTACGCAACGTGCCTGGGAAAGATGTTGATTCGTTTATCACGAGTGCAGGTTTTGTTAGATTCTCACCAATTGTTTTACATGCGGCTTCAATAAAACCTAAATCAGGTTTTCTGTCTGGAGTTAGTGGGGTTGGTACTGCTATCACAACTACATCACAGCCCTGAATGTCAAAACCTTCACTTGTGGCTCTATACCTGCCGGCCTCAATTCTTTGAGAGATTAGCGAACTTTCAATACCTTCGATATGAGATATGCCAGAATTTAATTGATTAGTTAATGCTCTATTGGAATCAAAACCAACTACATCAAAGTATTCCGAAGCAAAAGCTGCAATAGTCAACCCCACATAGCCTTGCCCAATAATTGATACTTTCATTTACTTGAGTATATCTATCTCACGATTAAGCGGATCCAGTCGTTTCATATTGGATTTAGCATCTTCTTTTTCTTGGGATGTAGATTCGCTAAGAAAATACAAGTCACGCCACGCATAAAAATAATTGGGGTGAAACGAAACAGCAATTCTTGCATACTTAATTGCCTCCGATTGTACATTACTATTCGCAAAAATTTCAACCGCTTGCGAATATTTGATGGAGCTTCTTGGATTAAAGTAACTTGGAGTCAAGGAATTTTGAATGATTTCTAATTTGTTTGAATTCCTTGCTTTAAACCAGTTCATATCAGAAGAGATTGGTGGGGCAGACAAAAATGTTCCTACTACTAATCCAACAATGACCAGCAAACTGGGAGATAAAACTATGCTTAGATTGCCATTCATTTTTCGCTTTTTGACTTCCACAAATTTATCGGATACAACATATGCGAGAACACTTGCTGTAAGAGCCCAACCCCAGATGGCCAAGCCAATTTGATTTATACTTATTGTTGATTGAACTTGATAACAAATCCAGACCGAAAACAAAGACACGAATGTTGAGTCATATTTCCTTGACCGAAATGTGTGTTTCAACCCCAGGACTAATGTTAAACTGAGAATTAGCAAGTAAGGTATTAGTAATGGGTAGCCTCCAAAAGAAAAAAAATCCAGAATAATATTGTGTGCTGCGTTTGACGAGACTGATGGCCCAGGAGTATCTATGAGTGCAACTGCTGGCCGATATCTTCGATACCAGTCGCCATAACCATCCATTCCAACGCCGGATAGAGGATGATCAATGCCCATCTCAATTCCGGTTCTCCAATAAGTGCCTCGGAGAGAAACAGATCTTTTATAGACAAAACTGAATGGCCCCTTTTGGAGAGTTCCGAGAATTGCCAAAGCACCAACAATTGCAATAAATAGCGCATACCCGAATTGAATGAAATTACCGAATTTTGTACGTATCCAGAAAAAAATGACTAAAGCTGTGCCTCCGGCAGTAACAACAAGCCCTTGAATAGCTTTGGTTTCCAGTACTGCAAAAAAAGCTGCTGGAATTGTAAGAAATAGAAACCAGAAATAAGTTTTTCTCTTCGATAATCCTACAAGGATTCCCAAAGTAACAGTGATGTACATCCCCAAGAAGGCACCAATGAAATTAGGGTTTCCGAAGAGCCCCAACAAACTCCCGTATTGGTTGCTCCAATTAATTGGGTCACCAAAAATAAGTACCCAATAGCAATAGAGTATGTTAATTTGTCCGGCAATCAATAGCCCTTTAAGTAGATTATCAAAATCACTTTTTTGATTGATTGTCAGTACTCCTACAGATATCATAATCAAAAATAAATAAGTTAGGAATCCAGTATTTCGGCCGTAATCGCCGTATAAATTTTGCTCCAAAGGGATATCGCTTTGGATAACTGCATTCAACATCCCAACAAGAAAAAGGCCGAATAAAACTAAACTGATTTTATGCAACTCTAGTAATTGTTTTCTTTCCCAAACAATTGCCAAAAGAAACACAACCAAAGCGACTGGGCCTAAAACTAAGAACTTAGTCACATTAACAGGGTCACTTCCAAACCCAGTCAAGATGAACACAGAAACAAATGGAATTCCAATAAATAGATACCGGTTGAGAAGCTGTTTTGAATCAGTCATATCCCAATATTAGTCAGTAAAAGCCCGAATCCCGGCTCCCCCCGAAGGGGAACCGGGATTCGGTTCTGATCTTTTCAGTTAAAGGAGGCTATTAAGCCTTAACCTTCTTCTGGATCTTGATGACCAAGTTGGTCAAAGAAGTGATCTGAGCGCGAAGCTGTGAGATCAACTTGCTTACTGATGCTGATAGCGCTGCTACTGCATCAGATGCATCCTGAGCTGCAGCTGTTGCTGCATCTGCTGCATCTGCTGCTGCAAGAGCTGCATCTGTAGCCGCGTTAGCTGCATCTGTAGCTTCGTTAGCTGCATCTGTAGCTGCATTTACAGAGTCATTTACAACAGAAGCTGTTGCTGTGACCTTTACCTGGCCAGCTGGTGCAAGTGAGACTCCACCAGTTGCTGAGATTGTCACATCGCCCTGTGCTGGCATGTAGACGATATATGTCTTTGCTCCAGCTGTAGCATCGGTGCCATTTGCAGATTCTGTTGTGATTGAAACTGCAGTAAGTGTGTCACTAGCTGAACCAAGTGCCTGGTTCGCTGTGATACCACCAGTAGCAAATAGGTTTGCATAAGTTGCACCCTGACGAGGCTTTCCAGCTGCATCAAGTACGGTCACTGTAATAAGTGCACGCTCGAATGGCTGGTATGTGGCCTTATCGAATGCCAACTTAACAGATGTGGCTGCAGCGTTAGAGACTGTAACTGTAACTTCGTTTGAAGTTGCTGCTGAATCTGCTGCTGCATATGTTCCATCTGCATCAAGAGTCTGATCGACTACCTTGAACTTTGCTGTTCCATTTGTAAGTGTTGTAACTGGGCAGAAGTGGGTTGCATAAGTTGAGTTGTATGAACATGCAACAGGAGCTGTTGCAGATCCACCAACTAGTGCGTCAGTCGCTGATGACGCTACGACATACAACTGACCTGTCCAGTTAACTCCGTTTGAATCAACCGCAGTTGCTGCAATAGCAGAAGCATTTGCTCCAACTGTTAGAACTGGGTTGTAAACAGAAGCTGTGATGGTCTTTGGAGACTTCGCATAGAAAGTCACTGTCTTTGGTGCAAAAGTAACAGAAGTTGATGCGATGTTAATTGTCGCAACTCCAGCTGTTCCGTCTGCATAGACATCCAAGTCCACATAGTTGTTTGATGTCATAACAACAGTGATGCTCTTTCCAGATACACCGGTTCCAGCAGCTCCACCAATTGATGCGTTACCAATAGTTCCCGCACCTGTAATTGTTGCTGTAATGGATTCCTGAGCGTAACCACCCGCTGTGTTCTTTAGGGCCACACGGATTGTTGCATGCTCTGTTGATGATGCTGTCGCCACCGCAGCTACCGCTGAGTCGACAGTGTTATTTGCCACGAAGCTGGTGCCGGCGTACATAACTGCAGATGAATTCGCAGTGTTAGCTGTATCAGAAGCGTTTGCGGCCGCCGATACAACGATACTGACGTCCTTGGTCTGTGTCAGTGCAGGAACGAGAACTCCTCGGTCATATGCACGAACAGTGATTGAGTAAGTGTAAGTGCCTGCGATGATGTTCGTGGTGGAGTCCAACTCAAGGCGGAAGTTAGCCTTTGGGTTTGAAGCTGTAGTTGTGTCATTCTGGTAAACGATAAATACAGAAGTTGTTGAGTCATTCTTTGCAGATGAAGGATCATCAACATCCGTGTTTGTATCAACTGTTGCTTCAAATCCGACTGACGAATCAATGTAACGCATCAATCCAGTTAGGGCTGTTGCTCCGGAAGGACGTCCGTTCTGTGAATAAGTTACAGTGACTGAATCTGAAGGAATACCACCATCAATATTAGCCTTTACGCTAAAAGTAGCAGCCGTTGATGAGTCGTAGTTATCGTCATCAATTGCTGTTCCGTTCGCCACCGTAAAGGTGATCGAGTTGACGTTTGCAGACGATGGCGCAACAGAGAGAACTCCGAAGCCCAAAGCAGCAACAGTCACAAGCGCAATGCGCTTGAAAGTTGTCTTTGTAGACATTTGTTTCCTTTCGGTAGTCGAGTTACGGACGATCCGTATCTCGGCTTGAAATCAGTTTCCTGATTTCGCTCGATTCATCGCACGTGCTGATGAATCAAATTCTCCACCGTGTATCCGGACGCGGTGAAGAAACTTATTTAATTATGCTCCGGGTACTAGTACCGCCTGAGCCAAAATTTGGGTCTTGCTCGCGTTGAGCAAGAGACGAGACGTGATCGTCTTAGGTGCGTCAACAACATCAAAGCCTCGGTCACCGACCGGAATAGCAAAGTCTGAAGTTGGGGTTGAGAGTAGGGAAATTGTAACGGTCATAAGGTACTGGCCATTGGATAAACGCTCAAAATCGACGTTCGTGGCGGAAGCCTCAGCTACCGCCCAATTGCCGTCAATTCCGAAGGAAACGTAACCGACCTCATACTTTGTGCCGTTGCCATCGACTGTGATGCTCTGATCGATCATCACGTTTGGTCCACCCCCAGATGTGATGGCCTGGGTGGCCAAAATTGTGCCTTGCTCGGTCGCAACAGGGACATTGCGGTTTACGCGAATCTTCCCTGCTGGACCATTTTCACCTGTGACGGTGAAACCTGTTGGGACGCCCTCGGCGTCAAGACCAGGCCATTGGGCAGCCTTGCCAGTCTTAACGTATACGCCAGAGACCATTGTCGATGACTTCTTAGCGGGCATCGAGATGGATGGGGCAGGAGCAGCAGATTCTGCACTTGGAGTAGAATCCGCAACCACGCCCGCTGAATCATTCGAAGAAACCGTAGGAAGAACACCTTCGCGGCCAGTCATTGAGTTAAACCCGAGAAACGCGGTAACTACTAATAGTAAGGACAAAGCAACTTTTGAAGACTTTGCAGCAAGCTCAGATGCCTTCTTATAGGTAGTTGAAAGCATGTCGAGGGCTGTAAGGCCGCGCTCTTGATCGATAACAAGCTCTGAAAGCACACGACGAAGTGATGTACGAGCGCGTGAAACCGTGTGGCGCACCGCAGATTCCTTGATTCCAAGCTCTGCTGCAATCTCTTCAGTTGAACGTCCCTCCATCTCCCACATCACTAGCGCTGCTCGCTCAGCAGGGGATAGCAAAGCCAAAGCCTGACGAATAATCGCAGCATCCTCAGCCTGTGTGAGGACCTCTGAGTGATCCCCAGAAACCTGCCACTTAGCCTCAACTTCAGCCTGAGCGTCGTCAATAACCACAAGGTTTGGACGGCGTCCTTCCAAGCGGAAGTAGTCAATGCAGAGGTTCTCAATGGTGCGGTGTAAGTAAGAGAGTGCATGCTCTTCTGATTCAAGCTCAGGAGCTGCGAGCATGAACTTGATAAGTGAGTCTTGGGTGATTTCTTCAGCCTTAGCTGAATCCTTCAATACCCGATTGGCATGCGCGAGTAGCTCTGAACGGTGCTCAGTGTAGAAAGCCCCCAGTTCAGCAACTGTCCATACGCTAAGTGCCACTTTATTGATCCTTCATAAACCGGTTTTGTCTTACAGAGCCAGCCGTCGCTGCCTCTATCCCCTACTACGAATCCCATCTTAGTTTGTCGTGGGAAGGGGACAAAACGGACAATTCAATACACAAATTGAAACTCGCGGACTAAGATTCAGGTAAGAATCGTTCAGGCACAAAAGAAATGGATTTTTAATCTCTATGGCATCTGTAAGCCTGACCTCGCCCCTAAACGATGAACAATTCTCAGTTGAATTTGATTCTTCGATGCTAAATGTCGAGAAAATGGTGCAGTCTGCACGTAACGCCTTCCAAGCTTGGGACCGCATGGGGTTTGCTGCCCGAGGGGCTCTCATTCGAGAAGTTTGTAAAAGGCTCGAAGAACAGCGAAGTGTGCTTGCGCAGATTGTCCATCAGGAAACTGGAAAACCAATTGGCTTAGCCCTTGGCGAAATTGATGCCGCAATTGAGTTCGGTTACTTGATTTCTGCCGCCGGCAGATATCCGATCGGTAATTTACTGCCTGCAACGGCGCCAACTCGTGAAGTCTTGGTGCGAAGAATCCCACTTGGTGTAGCCGCACTCCTGGTTTCCTACAACACGCCTCTATCGAACTATGCATGGAAAACTTTTCCCGCACTGCTTGCAGGAAACACCGTTATTCTCAAGCCTTCTGAATTCACAACACAAAGTGCGCTAGCTTTTTCAGAACTTTTCAACAAAGCCGGGTTCCCTGAAGGTGTTTTCAATCTGGTGATTGGTGGAAAGTCGGCAGGCGAAAAACTCGTTTTAGATGATGTCGATTTAGTGAGTTTTACGGGATCGCACTCTGCAGGGATAGAAGTCGAACGCGCATCAGCTGGAAAGCTTAGAAAATTGATCCTTGAACTTGGTGGGAACAATCCTTTAATTGTATTTTCTGATGCAGATTATATTGACTTAATGGATCATGCTGTGAATAGCGCCTTTAGTAATTCGGGACAGCGCTGTGCTGCGGGAAGTAGAATTCTGATACAGGATAGCCTTAAGGACGAGTTTCTTAAAGCGTTTCGTACTCGCAGTGCTCGTCTCCAAATTGGAACTTCGAGTGAGTCGGATGTCGGCCCTCTAGTATCTGCCAATGCTGCAATTGCTTTTGAAGAGTATCTCGTTGAATGTGAGCGATCTGGTGCGCAAGTTGAGCGCGTCGGCAACAAGAGTTCGCAATGGAGTTCTTGTTCAGTCTTGCCTGCCTTGATTCATAATCTAAACCCCGAAATGGAGCTTTCACAGAGAGAAATATTTGGGCCTGCAGTGAGAGTTTATAGCTTTCAGGATGAAGTTGAAGCGGTCAATCTTGCTAATGGCACCCCTTACGGGTTGACGGCGGCTGTTTGGACGCGTGACGGAGATTTAGCTTCAAGAGTTTCCAGAGAACTTGTTTGTGGGCTTGTAAACGTGAATGGGCCTACCTACGGATCTGAATTCAATTTTCCATTTGGCGGTCAGAAAGGTTCTGGAAATGGAACCCAGGATGCAGGATTAGAATCGATACAGCAATACTCAACACTTAAAGTTACAACAGTCTTTCGGAATTGATTATGTCATCACCAAGATGTATTGCATTGATTCCTGCTAGATCTGGAAGCAAGAGAGCGCCTGGAAAAAATGTAAGGATTCTCGGCGGTAAACCTACAATTGCGTACACGATTTTGGCTGCACAAGGGTCGGGAATTTTCAACCAAGTTATTGTCTCTACTGATTCAGAAGAGTACATGAACCTAGCAACCCAATTTGGGGTGAAAGAGACGGCTCTTCGGCCCTCAGAACTTGCATCTGACTTAAGCCCAGATATTGACTGGGTGAATCATGCTATAGCTAACCTAATTGATGAGGTTGATGAAACAGATAGGGTATTTATCCTGAGGCCAACCAGCCCTTTGCGTTCAAGCAAAACAATTCAGTTGGCAAATGATGCATTTGCAAATTCAAGTGGAGCTGATTCTTTGCGTGCACTACAGCAAGTGTCCGAGCATCCGGGAAAAATGTGGCGGATCGACGGAAAAAATCTGGCTAGTCCCTACTTGAGCCAAGATGAATTCGGGATTCCCACTCACAGTCGAGCTACCCAATCTTTGGAAAAACTCTTCGTTCAAAATGCTAGCCTGGAGATAACATCGGTTTCATCTATTTTAAACTCCAATTCGATTGCCGGGAAATCAGTTCTAGCCTTTTCTATGCCTGGGTTTGAGGGACTCGATGTAAATTCAGAGATAGATTTCCTGTTTCTTGAGTTTCTGATCTCCACTGGGAAAGTTAGACTTCCGGGATGACTACGATGAATTTAACTCCATCAATGCATCGCCTAGAGTCAGGTTTGGATTTAGCATTTTTCCCTCATGCGACTATAAAGAAGTGGACAGAAAATTTTGAAGAAGAGTTCCTGCAAATTTCTTATGCAGCACGTCTCAATATTCTCTCTTCAATCAAGTCGGCTGGAAGCGGCCATATTGGGACTTCGTTTAGTTCTATTGAAGCAATTCTCGTTGCAAGAAAACTACTCGCTGAGTGGAGGCAAAGAGAATCAAATCTCGAAACAGTCTTTTTTAGCTCTAAAGGTCATGATGCTCCTGCAATTTACGCTGCGATGCACGTAGATGGAGAATTACAAGATAGTGATTTGTTCAAGCTAAGAAGGCTAGATGGGTTACCTGGGCATCCGGAGATAGACACCCCTGGTATTCCTACGAACACTGGTTCGCTAGGGATGGGAATTTCTAAAGCGAAAGGTTTCGTTTATGCAAACAGAATAAAGCAAAGAGATTCAAGAGTGGTTGTGCTTTTAGGGGATGGGGAACTGCAAGAAGGCCAGATTTGGGAATCATTGCCGGGTGCGGCAAGAGATAACTTAAGAGAATTAACCGTAATTGTTGATGGAAATGGGATTCAATCAGACACTTGGGTGTCAAGAACTTCGCCGCTCGGAGACTTGAAATCTAGAGTTGAAGGATGTGGCTGGATTTATCTCGAATGTAATGGGCATGACCCAGACGCATTGAGATCGGTCATAAGTAGAGGACAAGAAAAGCCCACTTTTGTTTTTGCAAAGACAATCAAGGGTGCGGGCATAAATAGCATGATGTCTTTTGGAACAAGTGGAAAATTTTATAAATTTCACTCTGGATCCTTGGATGATCCAAATTATCAAAATGCTGTTGGAGAACTTCTTGCAAGGATGAGAAGTGCTTCTCCTCCTAGTGAGGTGTTTAGTGAGGCACAGATTTTAACTATAGAGGATGATGAAGTCCCTAAGTCCCGCCCTAAATCATTCGTGACTGAATGGAGTGAGCTTTTGCGGGATGCCATGGCTCATTTCCCAAACATAGTTATTTTGGACGCAGATCTCAGTTATGACACCGGGACTTACTCCGCGCGGGAAGAATTTCCCAATAGATACTTCCAGGCCGGTATTGCCGAACAAGATATGGTCTCAATCGCAGGAACTCTCGGCTTAAGCGGCCAAATCCCAATCGTACATAGTTTTGCCACCTTTCTAAGTATGCGGCCGACAGAGCAAATTTTTAATAATCTTTCTGAGAAATCGCGGATTATCTACTGTGGATTCCTGGCTGGATTGATACCTGCAGCTCCAGGTTTTTCTCATCAAGCCGTGACTGATGTCGGAGTTTTTCTCTCATTGCCGAATATTGATGTGGTAGAGCCCAGTTGCGCTACAGAATTACAGAAAGCACTTGACTATTCCATTTCGAGTAAGCGGTCCACTTACATTCGCATCAACAGTGTTGGTTATCCCGAAATACATGAGTGCGAGAAATTTGGCCCGGGAGTTGGTGCGAAAAGGAGAATCGGAAACAACATTGCAGTTGTCACGAGTGGGACCACTTTGTTAACCCAGGCTCTTGAAGCTGCAGATATCTTGTCAAACGAGGCTATGCATATCTCAATCTACACTTACCCTTTCTTGGGCTCTAAGCCAACTGACGAATTTTTGAGTTTATTATCTCGATACTCTCATATTATAGTCCTGGAAAACCATTTACCCACTCTTGGAAATTTTTACATTTTCAAGAATTCTCTGCAGACAAGTAAAGTGTCGCGAATAGGTTTAGAGAACCTTCCAAGAAATGGACGTAATGATGAAGTTCTAGCCTTCCATAACTTGGATGCTGAAGGTATTGCGCGCTTTGTCAGAGAGATAAGTTCTTGATAGAACTTATCTGGGACATTGATGGCACACTCCTAAACACCAGAGGCCTCGGTGCGGCTCCATTTTGTGAAGCATTCACAGATCACACTAACCTTCCAGCCGTAATCGATAAAAAGAAGCTGAGTGGCTTTACGGATTTCGAAATTGCGTTATCTCTTATGAAAGATGTAGGACTACGGGAGGATATTTTTCTCGCAGAAAAGATTTTGAACTCTTTCTCCACCAAACTTGAGTTAATTCTCGCAACAGAGCCCCCTACAATTCTTGGGGATGTCCTACCCACATTGGAGCATATAGAAACTTCAGAATCTCTAACAAACTCTATCGGCAGCGGGAATTTCATGAAAGGAGCAGCCGTTAAACTCAAAAGTGCTGGTTTGTTTGACTTTTTTAGAAATAGTGAATTTTTCGTTGCAACACCCGAGCTTTGGAATCGCGATGCAATTATTGAATCAGCCGCCAATACGCGTGCAGAATTGCGAAAGCTCGTGATAGGCGATAGCCCAAGAGACATATCTTCCGCTAGATATTCAGGGCTGAAAGTTCTAGCGATTGCAACTGGTCAGCATTCTTATGACGAACTGCTAAATCTTAATCCAGATTACATCTTGGATTCTGACTGGAAACTGGCTGATTTTTTGCAGATTATTGATGCGTTTGAATCCGACTAGGGTTCGCCTAGAATTCCCATTAAGTTGGCTTGTTTTTCAAAATTTGGTACGAGTTTCCTAACTTGCTCAAAAGTTCCACTAGCAATAATGTTCCCCTCTTCAAGATAAATCACAACATCTGCATTTCTCACAGTTGAAAGCCTGTGTGCAATTGTAATCATCGTAGTTTTACCTCTCAATTCCGCCAACGTGCTAGTGATGTCATTTTCAGTCACAGAATCTAACGAACTTGTAGCTTCATCAAGAACTAACAGTTTAGGTTTTGTTATCAGTGCGCGGGCGATTCCGAGCCGTTGCTGTTGACCACCGCTCAGCTTCGAACCGTGGTCCCCTGCAATATAGTTCAAGCCTTCAGATTGGCTGTTCACTAAATCCATCAAGCCAGTTTTCTCAAGTACATTTAAAACCTGTGACTCATCAAACAAATCAGTTGAGTAGCCCAGAGTAATATTCTCCTTGAGTGATAGATTCGAAATTGACACTTTTTGCGGAACATACGCTGTTGAACCTGGCCAAGTTGAAAAACAATCTCTAGGCAACATGCCTGAAATTCTCACTTCACCAGAAACAGGTTCCAAACTTCCGAGAATCAAATCCACAAGTGTTGATTTTCCAGATCCAGAGGGACCGACTATGGCAACGTGAGACCCTGTGGTAATCGATAGATTTAAATCTTTTAATTGAAATTCATCATTCTGTCCATAACTGAAACACAAGGATTCTATCTTGATTGATCCATTGAAGCCATCGTGTGTAAAGAACAGAGGTTTATCAGTACTCGGAAATTCTTCAGAGGGGCAGTTCAATAGATATGTTGTAATTTGAATTGTTCCTTTGAGATTGCGTATCTGCAAAACTCCCTGCTGAATTCGTAACACAGCTGGCGCAATTCTGCTTGTAGCTGCTAAGAACAAAGTAAGGCTGGCAATCGCTGTTGTTGCGTCGTACAGAACAAATTGAATAGCGGTAAGTACCAAACCACCAAGAACCATGGCTACTTCCATCACGTACTTACTAATGTAAGGCATGAGGTTCTTCTTTGTGATTGCATGGGCAACACCAAGTCTCAATTCTGATATCCCATTTACGTAATGTGATTGGGTATTCCGAACTATTGATTCCTTGTACGTGTTTAATGCTTCCCAGATTAATTCATTGCCTAGTATGTTGAGTTTAGACTCCTTTGTTCCCAGAGCAAATGCTTTAGATCTCATAGCAAGGTGAATCGAAATACCTACTGCACCGAAAACAACGAGTGTCGAAGTTGCTAATGCTGGGTTGATTATCACCAGACCCAAGAACATAACAAGAAGAAGAATGAAATCAGAAAAAATCGTCGACGAAGTACCAATGATTCCAGTAGTCAGATTTTGCACTCCAGTTGTGCACGCATAGATAATTTCTTGCTGTGTATACTTGTTCAAATAAAGGCTGGGTCTATTAAGAACTGTCTGCAGCAATTTCTGTGTAACGAATGCACCTTTCGAAGTCACAAAGTTGAGAACTTTTCTAGTTAACATCAAAGAGCTAACAGTTTTGAATACTAGAATTCCAGCTGCAAGGCCACCTAAAATTGCAATTTGCTGTTGGAAAGCAAAATTCTCTATTTTCAAGTAACTCGTAATTTGACTAGCCCGCCCAGAATCAGTTTTTGATTGGATGCCATATATCGAGAGGGCTCCAATAACACCGATTAATGCAACGCCGATTAAATCCAAAATAGCTAATGACGATTGAAGGGCTGTGGCTCCAACTAACTTTCTCTTTTCCGAAGGAGAAAAGATTTGTTTCAGCTCGGTAAATATTGATTTGTTGGTCTCTTTTTCAATCATTATTGGTCTCACTACCAAACCGAGTAACCATCATCGACCACAATGTTTTGTCCGACGAGGCTATTCGACATCGAGCTTAGCAAGTAAACAAGGTGACTACCCAGCGACTCTGGTTCAATCATTTTGCCAGACGGAGACTTTGCTTTGAATTTTTCTACAAAGAGTGGATCCTGATTTCCTTGAACTCCACCAGGAGACAACATGTTTACTCTAATTCCACGAGCAGCCAGGTGTGTCCCATACTGGCGAACCACACTTACTAGTGCGGCTTTGGAAGCTGCATAGGCAGGACTTTTCGTAGCTCCAACCCCATTATTAAAGTGGGAGTACAGATCAAGTTTTGGTGAAACTTGAGAGTACATGGAACCAATAAAAACAATGCTCGCTTCCTTTAAATTGAAGTTTTTTAGAATGTAATTCAAAAACTTGATGTTTCCAAAGACATTTATCTTAAAAGTGGATTCCCAGTCAAGTGCGGTAAAATCCTCAATATTGGGGTGTCCAGTCCCCGGTAAAGAATCTATACCTGCGTTAAGTACGACGCCTGAAACATTAGTTTTCATCTTGGTTCGAAGGAAAGCGGGTTCTGAAGAATTCAAGTCATAGTCATAAATCTCAAGATTCCCTTCGTGTTCACTCGAGATTGATCGTAATTTGGAATCGTTTGTAGCATTAAGTCCCAGCGCCAATACCTTGCCACCATTTGAAATTATCGCTTGAACCCAGTGGGGTCCTAGATTTCCGTCAGCACCCAAAACAAGATAGGTGCCTTCTAGATTGCTACCCTTCAAAATCTTCCTCTTTGATTGTGTCGCCAACTGAAACTTGTTTTGTGAACTTCATCCCAATCAATTCCTCGACGCGATACGGTGGCATCCCATCAGCTGGCGATCTGAATTCGAACATACTTGATTCCGCGATAGTTCCGGGCGATACATCTTTGGCAGCAACAATCATCTTTCCCATTTTTCGTATTGGGGTCGCTTCGGATTCATAAGTTCTCTTGACTCCGTCTCCAAGGGAAATCTGTGCTCGTTCAAGATCTCGGACTAACTTACGCATACCACCGGGTTCTAATGAAAAAGCATGGTCAGTCCCCTTCATGGTCCGGTTCAACGTGAAGTGCTTTTCGATCACTCTCGCTCCTAGGACGTATGCGACTAATGACATTGCTATTCCACTATCGTGGCCTGAGTACCCAATTACGGTATTGGGGTACCTCTCTCGATAAGTTGAAATTACTCGCAAATTCAGTTCTTCGTACTTGGGCGGGTATCCTGCCGTACATTGCAATATTGAAAATTGTGCACCTGCATTCGACAGCAGCTCGACAGCTCTGTCGACATCTGAAATATCAGCTCCGCCTGTGCTCACCACTAGGGGGACACCGAGAGTGGCTACGTACTTGAGAAGTGGGGTGGATTTAAGATCTCCACTAGCAATTTTAATTGCAGGCACTCCGAGGTTCATCAAGAAATCAACACTTTGGAAGTCAAAGGCTGTTGAAAAGAAGGTTATATTATTTCGTTTAGCTTCCAAAATACATTCTTTGTATTCAGCCTCGCCAAACTCCAACGCTTCGCGATGTAGACCGTAAGTTGGCGCATAAGCATTTTCACTGTTGTAGGGGGCATCAAAAGCTTCTTTGGTGAAAAGATCCCGGTTTGAGCGTTTTTGAAGTTTGACCGCTGATGCACCTGAAAACGCAGCAGCCCGAATCATCTGGAGACAAGTTTCTAAATTTCCCTGATGATTGTGACCAAGTTCTGCAATCACAAATGGAGGACTTGAATCGTTGTATTCCACTCCGTCAATTACTAAGTTTCTCAAAGTATACCTATCCATGCCATCGCAATCTCAAGTTGGTTATAAATAGTAGCATTTCAATCAAACCATGACGCTTATGTCATATAATCTAGTTCAAATTCTCTTCAAATGGGTAAAATACCACTTGACTTGAGGAATTTTAAGGCAATTAGAACACTACACTGCGCCATGAACAGTGCGTCCGCTATCTCATGATTATCAAGGGTAGACTCCCATGCTATGAAAAAAATAGCACTAGTTTTTTTCGCAAATTATTCGAAATCTTGGGTCGATTCAGGAAATTTGGCACAGTTATCAACCGAATCTGAATTGTCAATATATGCAAACCAGGATTTAGTCGAACAAATCGAGAGATTGGGATTAAATTTAAGAACTTTTGTAATTCCAGAACTGGAAACTTCGCGCGTAACTAAAATATTTCAACTTGTTTCACTCATAAATAGACGCAAGATTTCACCATCGTTTAATTTCAGATTAAAACGTTTAGTATTTGGGGAATTGCGATTATTTCCCAATGGGGCTACTCTACAGATAGTGGTGCAATCTTTTTTCTACAATTTGCGCAGGTTCATTAATTTTGTAATCAATCATCCAATTGAATCAATATCTTTTTTTCCTCCTTTTGGAATAAAGCTTGAATCATTATTGAGAAAAGAATTCTCAAGAATTTCCGTCAGAAAATTTGTAGGTTTTGAATCTATGGAAAATTTTGATCTTGTACTTATGCCTTCTGCTGCAATTGAAGATCGAATTTATGAATTTATTGAATTTTTAAAACAATGCGCCACCCCTTCTGCAATTTGTATTGAAAATTGGGACAATCTAACTTCAAAATCGATTCTAATTTCGCAACCAGATTTTGTATTCGTCATGGGAAATTTTTGTAAAAGTCACGGCGCGAGAATTCAATCCCTCCAGGAATCACAAATTATTGTTGCAGGATTGCCAAGATTCAATCCGTATAGAAACATTTTAAATTACTACAATCAAAGAAGTAAAGGCAAGTTGTTTAGAATCTTGTATTTGGGTTTTTCGGTTCCACATAACGAAAAAAATTTGATTGCTCAATTAATCGCTCTAATTGATCAAAGTGTGCTGAAGGGAAAATATGAGTTTGTTTACAAGCCACATCCCGTTAGACAGCCGAGATTTTTTGAATCGCTTACGATTCCTCATAACGTAAGAATTATAGACAAGAATCCAGATTTAAGTGGATTTAGCGCTATACCTGCGATTGATGATAATCATTTTCAAGAAATATTGAAATCTGATTTGGTAATTTCTACTCCAACAAGTATGACAATTGAGACTTTGTTGCTTGGAGTTCCTACCATCATTGACGCTACAGATGATGGAATTCACAGAACGACTTCCAGGAAGTCTTTATCAGCATACTTGCACCTAAGCGATTTACGGAATATTGATGGCTTAGTTTTTGGAGAAACTGCAGAAGATCTATTCAAAGAGATACTTGACCATTACTTGGGTGTTTCTCCTTCCATTCGTCCCTCTATAGAGAATTTAATCGAATTTAGAAATCCAAGTTATGCAAGCCATATCATTAATCTTGTAAATACCATGTAAGTCCCGGTAAAGTATTCACTTCAATACGCAAAGGGTGGTAACCTAGTCGTGTTCTTCGTTAAATAATCTGCGACCAACTCAGGGGGGATCATGACTTCCAAGGTTATTGAAATTGGATACGGGAAAGTTAAGAAAGTCAGGATCGGGGGTGGCGGCAAACTCGTATTGATCGGTGGCCCATGCGCAATCGAAAACCGAGCTCATGCATTCATGATGGCAGAGCGCATCGGTGAAATCTGTGAAGAGCTTAATGTTGATTGGGTCTATAAATCTTGCTACGACAAAGATTGTCGTTCTTCTCCGGATAGCTTCCATGGTCTTGGGCTCGAAGATGGGCTACAAATTCTTGCAGACATTAGAGACAAATTTGGAATTCCAGTCACTTCTGATTTCTCCGATACATCTTGGGCAAAAGCCACTGGTGAGGTTTGTGATTTAGTGCAGGTTCCTGCATACCTTTGCCGCCAAACAAGCATACTGCGTGCTGCCGCAGAGACCGGAAGACCCATTCACTTGAAAAAGGGTCAGTTTATGAGCCCTTGGAATATGGCGAATTCTGTCAAGAAGATTGAAGCCGCGGGTGGCAATCAAGTATTGCTCGGTGATCGTGGAACTTTCTTTGGGTACAACATGTTGGTGAATGACATGCGCTCATTTCCCATTATGGCGCGCACTGGCTATCCGGTCTGCTATGACGCAACACATTCAATTCAAATGCCAACTTCTATGGGGGATATTTCAGGAGGTCAACGTGAATACATTCCATATTTGGTACGCGCGGCCGCAGCCTGCGGAGTAGATGCTATTTTCGCAGAAATCCATAATGACCCTAAGAATGCGAAATCTGATCCAAATACAGTTTTAAATATCAAGGACTTAAGACACGTCCTTGGGCAGGCCATAGAAGTTCATAACTTAAGACTTGAGTTGCTAGAGAAATACGGTCCAGATAATGTCGAATAATCAATCAGTTGAATCTCGCGCCTTGCCTTTGGGTGAAGTCCCGGTGATTCAGGCAGATGCAACGCTAAAAAAAGCTTTGGATAAGATGACTGAGCACGGCCTTGGGATTGCACTCATTGTCAGCAGTGACGGAAACCTTGCCGGAGTGCTAACTGATGGCGATTTGCGGAGGCTGCTCCTTGATCACCAAAGTCCGCTCCCTGAGTTGTTAATTACTCCAGCAATCAATTTCGGAACGAGTACACCTAGTGTGATTGCATCCTCGGCATCAACAACAGAAGCGGCTAAAGTAATGGCTGATAAGGAAATCTGGGATCTCCCTGTTGTTGATAGTCAAGGAAAACTTATCGGCTTAGTCCACCGCCACAACCTCAACTAGCAAGAAGAATGGTTCCTGTGAGTAATTTATTAAAAAGCAAACTCCAAACACGTGAGCTTGTATTTGGTTCCTGGGTATCTTTTTCTCACCCTTCCATCACGGAAATTTTCGCGGCTCAAGATTTTGATTTTCACGCAATCGATATGGAACACACAACTATTTCGCTGGAACAGGCACAAAGAATAATTGCTGCTAGCCAAAGCGCAGGGGTTCCTTGTCTGCCTCGTCCTGTCTCGCACTCAAATGACTACATTAAGCCACTTCTTGATTCGGGGGCAGATGGCATCATCGCACCACTCATACATGATGCTCCAGCATCCCAAGGAATTATTGATTTCATTAAATTTCCCCCCCAGGGAAAGAGAAGTTTTGGAGTAAACCGAGCACATGGATATGGATCAACTTTCGACAAATATCTAGGTGAATGGAACCTAAATTCGGTCTACATCGCGCAGATTGAGAGCATTACTGCTGTAGAAAATATTGACTCCATTCTTAAGAACGAAGATCTTGATGGAGTGATGATTGGTCCGTATGACATGTCTGGATCTCTAGGCGTTCCCGGTCAAACACAACACCCGAAAATGTTGGAAGCTGAGAAAAAAGTCATTGAAGCGTGTAGATCGACAGGGAAATCCTGTGGAACCCAGCTAGCTGATTTCTCACAGGCCAACATAGATATTGCCTTGGCTAAGGGTTATACGTTCATAATTGCTTCATCTGATTTATTCATACTGAATTCGTGGGCAGAAAAAGCTGGAAGTCTTATTGCGCAGAATAAGGGCAAGTGATGAAATTATTTTCACTTGAAAACAAGGTTGTTGTTGCTATCGGTGCGGGGGGTCACATATGTTCAGCTCTTGCACGTGGTTTTTCTGAAGCTGGAGCAAAGGTAGCTGTCTGCGACTTACGTTTAGAAAAAGCTGAAGTTGTAACCAAATCAATCAATTCGCTTTATCCAAATTCTGCTATGGCTTTTGAAGTTGATGCCTCAAGCAAGGATTCTCTCTCAAAATTACTCACCGACGTCCAAGCTTCTCTCGGAAAAGTTGATGTTGCTCTTAATGGAGCCGGCACGAATAGTCCAAAGCCTTTCCTAGAGATTTCGGCCGAGGACTGGAATTCAATCTTTCAAACCCAACTGATTGCGACAATGTATGGTTGTCAGGTCTTCGGAGAACATATGCTAAAGAATGGTTCAGGCTCGATTATTAATGTTTCTTCCGCATCTGCTGATCCTGCACTATCTAAAGCCTTTGCCTACTCAGCTGCAAAGGCTGGTATTCGAAACCTGACTCAGAATTTGGGGCGCGAGTGGGGCATGTCCGGTGTCAGAGTGAATGCCATCAGGCCTGGCTTTTTTCCTACAGAGTGGAATAGAAAGAACTTCATTACCCCAGAACGCGAGGCAGCAATCTTGGGTCATACCCCCATGGGGCGCTTTGGCGAGACTGAAGAACTCATTGGCGCAGCGGTTTTCTTAGCCTCTTCGGCTTCTAATTTTGTAACCGGGAGTGAAATAATTGTAGACGGTGGTTTTTCTGCCATGACAATCTAGACTCTAGTTATGAACCTGTTCCTTGAGGCACAAAAATGAATGAATCGATTGTTGTAACTGGCGGCTCTAAAGGAATCGGCAGAGCTATCGTCCTTCGTCTGGCTTCTCAGGGCTTTCGTGTTATTTCAGGATCACGTACCCCTATCGTAGATGTTCCTGCAGAACTTAAACATCTCGTATTTCATTGTGAAATAGATGTCAAAAATCCAAGCGACCATGAAAAGCTTGTTGAATTAGCAAATTCCAACGGATCTGAGATGCGAGCATTTGTGAATAACGCCGGGTATTCAGAGTGGCAACCAATTGAGAATATTGACTCGGCATTCCTGCAGGGTATCCTCGAAACTAATTTGATGGGATATTTTTGGGGTTCTAAGGCTGCAGCTCAAGGATTGAAGCAAGGTGGATCAATCGTCAATATTTCTAGTCTTGCAGCGCGGCGAGGAACTCCGAACAATAGCGCGTACGTGGCATCGAAATTTGGCGTGGCGGGCCTTACACAAAGTATGGCAAAGGAACTTGGTCCTCGAGGAATTCGTGTCAATGCCGTTTGTCCTGTTCTTATTGAAACTCCTGGGCTCATTGAAGCACTTAAGGAGAGAAAATCACCTGGGAATGGTGATCCGGTAAAATTCTTGAGTTCATTCGCCCAACAACAAACCGCTCTCGGGCGACTGCCAACCGCAGCGGAAGTCGCGAATTTGGTTTATTTTCTCCTAAGCGATGAAGCATCAGGAATCACTGGACAATCTATCAATGTAGATTGTGGGGTATTGCCAAATTAATCTCGAGAGTGCACCCCGTATTGCAATTGTTATCCCTGCGAGAATGAATTCTGAACGGCTTCCCAACAAGGCTCTCCTTCCATTTAATGATTTGCCGATGATTGAGCATGTCCGAAGGCGAGGACTGATGAATTCTTTTGGCGTCCCTGTTTTCGTGACAACAGGGGATAAACAAATTCTGGACACGGTAGAAAGTTTTGGAGGGCTTGTCAGTCTCTCTCATTTAGATCATTTAAATGGCACTAGCCGAGTTCATGAATTTTCCGAAAATTCTGACTTCAGCCACTTCTTGATTTTACAGGGTGATGAAATATTAGTGCTTCCCGATCAGCTAGATTCAATCGTTGCCTCGATACTCGAGCATCCTGACGTGGATTTTTGGAACATGGTAACTCCGTTAAAGGAACCATCGGAATTGTCGAATCTAAGTGTCGTCAAATGCGTGCTGAGTCAAAATTTAGAAATTCTCTCTATTTTTCGAAAATCCCCCTTGATCGCGGATGTAGAAGTTCAAATGGATCTTGTTCATAAAATCTGCGGCCTATTTGCAGTTTCTCGTGCGGCTCTATCCCAGATGACTAGATTGGATTCAACGCCGCTTGAAAAGAGCGAATCAATTGAACAAATGAAATTTCTTGAGATAGGTCACAAAATTAAGTCAATTATGACTCCATTTTCATATCCGTCTATCAATCTCCCCGAAGATGTTGAAGCTGTATCGAGAGCCTTATTGACGGATAGTAAGCAAAAAGAAATACTCAAGAAAATCTTATAAATGCTGGAGCCTCGATTAATCGAATATCACCTTTCCAAAGTTCAAAAGGAAATTGGTGAGAAATTAACTCTAGCAAATACGTACTTTAGGCTTGTTAAGCCAATCGAGGAAAACCTAAAGCGTTATTCAAGGCTTGGGAATAAATCTAATCAGCGTTTGTTGCTTGACATCATCTTTGCGCCACTCAAAATCTCTTTAGAAATCTTGAAATCTCTGGGAATTTCCCTAATAAGATTTCGAGAGTCAGCAAGTTTTGAAGTGCCTGAGGGTTTTCGTCATCAAAAAATATTCGTGAGTCATTATACCCATGCTCAGCTACCTTCGCGCCCAGATGTTTTTTTTGATGTGCTGCCCACAAAAGAAGATCTAATTTTTTATCACAACAACACTTTATTAAAGCGCGCCAAGATTCTCGATACTTTAAGACAAGGTGAATATAGGGCAAATGTTCTGATTACAACTAAATCACTTGGGCTTCGACAAACATTGATAATTCAGGCCAGTAATCTAAAAATCTCACTAATCATGCTGGTAGCTGCGCTCAAGACTCAATGCTTCACCCACGTCGAGAGACAGATATTAACTGAAGCGGCGATCTCTCAAGTTTCACGCCAAACACTTGCAAACCAAATAAATCTAAAGCGGTTAGACTCATTATTGACTCTTAATAATGCAGCTTCGCTTATAATTACTCTTGAAGGGCACGCATATGAGTCACTGTATATAGACTTAATTCACACTAAATATCCTGACACACGGCTTTTGGCGTTTCAGCATGCTCCGATTGTGCCAGAACAGTTTGGGCTGATGAAAAATCTGCTCAAACTGAAAGCTAACGATGTGATTTTATGTTCTGGTGATATTACAAGGGATTTCTTTGCTTCGCTTGGACTTTGCGCAAGTGTGCAATTGCTCGGATCTCCAAAATGGAGACCAATATCTTTAGAATCAAAACAAAGTTACCCAATAACAGTCTTAGGGGCGGCGGAGGGCACGTTGGAGTCCCTCGAAAGTTTCTCCCAACTTTTTCAAGGTCTCAATGCTTTGAACTTAGACTTGAAACTAATTTTGAGAGTGCATCCTGCATTGTCAATACAGGAATCTTCAAAAGTCCTATCTAGATTGGAATTCGGGAGGACATTAGTATTATCAAATCGCACACTAGAGGAAGATTTAAAAGAGTCACATTTTTGTATCTACCGTAGTAGTGCAGTTGCTATTGAAGGTCTGCGTTTTGGCGTGTTCCCTCTCTACTTTAATCCAACGGGCGATCAAGGGTTAAACCCATTGTTTTTTGCCAAGCTAGAAGTGCCTGTTTTCCGAAATCTTCATGAAATTGGAGAGCTTTTTTTAAATTTACGCCAAATGGGTTCCAGGGCTACTATGAATCAAAATGAGGAACTTCGAAAAATAGGTGCGACTTACTACAGCAAACTAGATCCGAGTGCTCTAAATCGACTCTAAGAACTTCCGGGAATCTCTCTTGAGTAAGCTATCAATTGCGACACAGAAAGTTGCGGGAAAGCAAACAGATATAAATTTAATTCTCCTGCCTCGGTTTTGGACAATTCCAAAAATTAGTCTCCCAAGTTGAGCAAGATTAAATCTGAATATGGAGAATTCATTATGCTTTAATATGAAGAAATATCTCCAGTAAAGAGCAGATACATAAATGGCCGGATTCTCAAAATCTGTTTTTTCACTTTTTTGAAATTCTATTTTTGCGCTTGGGCAATAAACTAATAAGTATTTTTTCCCAATTGGATAAGAGAATATTAAGTCTTCGCATGCGGCATATTTTGAAGAAATACCGTGAGAGCCATAATTTGAGATTGCCTCAACTCTCCACATGGATGCTCCATTAAGCCACTGAGTTTCAGTGGGCTCCTGCTGTTCAAGATAACTAGTTGCGTGTCCGTTACTTAGTACTACACCAGCTGGCTGATTATTTATTCCGAAGAATCTGGCCAGAATTTGAGAAGCTTTGCCATGGTCTTTGAATCTAGACGTAGCCGGTAATCCAAAACCGACTCCACCCAGCCTCTTTCCATTTTTCTTATCAAATCCTTGGACACATTCGAACGCCTTTTCGAATGTGTCCGGCGAAACGAGGAGATCATCGTCCAAGAAAACAACCCAGTTAACAGACGAGTCAACGGCCGACAAACCCAACTTTTTCTGGTTGATCTGACCTGGTATTTCAGAGTGAATATGTGTAATTGCCAATTTATCAACGAATTTCTCTACTGTGTTCGATATATCGTCTCCTGAAGAAACGAGAACGACTTGGAAAGGCTTTACTCTGCTGGCTCCAATGGAGGTTAAGAGTGTTTCGACTTCGTGTGGACGATTCCGTGTAGGAATAAGTACGCAAAACTCTTCGTAAACATTCACAGGACAAGAGTAGCCGTATGATAGTCCTCGAGACATCCTTAAGGTGAAGAGTCATTCTGGAGAAGGCATGCAAAAAACGCTAGTAGTTGGATCTACGGGCTTACTGGGTTCTCGCATTTCAAGAATGCTTTCTAAGCAGTATGAGGTGACTTGCACTCACCACAAGAATTCACCTCTACCCGGATTTGATTCCATTAATCTAGATATTAACAATTTTTCGGAGATTGAGAATTTATTTGTCACCAAAAAGTTTGATTTAATCATCAATTGCGCCGGTTTAACTAGCGTAGAAGCGTGTGAATCTAGACCTGAGGCCGCCTGGCAACTTAATGCAACCCTTCCCTATCATTTGGCGTTATTGTCCAACAAGTATAGTGCACGATTCATTCACATAAGTACTGATCATTACCAAAGTGAACTAGAAAACCCTAGAGATGAACTAGCAATTATGTTGCCAGTCAATCACTACGGTTACTCCAAGTTGGCTGGCGAAAGATTTGTCCTTAAGTTTAATGCTTCTGCCACGGTGATTAGAACTAATTTTTTTGGTTTAACATTGAATGGTTCGCACTCTCTGCTAGATTTCCTAGTCTCCAAGTTGTCCAACAATCAGGAAATGGTGGGATTTGAAGATGTCCATTTCTCCCCGTTGGGTGCAAAGACTCTGGTTTCGCTCATCACAGAGATTGCCAAACAGAATTTCCCAGGTCTGATTAATGCCGCTGGCAGTGAAACGATCTCTAAATTGGAATTTGCGCGGTTAGTTGCAAAATCGATAAATGGCAACCCAGGCTTAGTGTCACCAGGGTCTATTTCAAGTTTGGGAGGCTCCGTGCCGCGCCCCAACTACTTAGCCCTTGACGGATCAAAGTTGGCAAGTTCCCTAAAAATCCAGCTTCCTTCTATCGAGTCAATGTTAAAAGTCGAACTGCAGGATGCAATATAGTTAACCTCCGTTCACTTCGTTGCAGTTGAAAGAGGGAATATGTCGTATCTAAAGGGGAAGTCAGTCCTAATTACTGGAGGTACTGGCTCTTTCGGAAAGGCATTTGTCCAGCGATTGCTCAAAGATGATGAAATCAAAAAACTCGTAGTTTTCAGTCGGGATGAACTCAAGCAATTTGAAATGGCAGAAAAGATTTCTTCGCCGAAACTACGTTATTTTTTGGGAGATGTTCGTGACTACCAAAGACTAATTCAGGCGACCGATGGTATCGACGTCATCGTGCATGCGGCTGCTATGAAGCAAATTCCTGCTTCAGAATATAATCCTATGGAGGCAATAAAAACCAATGTAATGGGGGCCGAGAATATTGTTAATGCTGCCATCGCAAACGGAATTAAAAAGGTTGTGGCCCTTAGTACGGATAAGGCTGCTAATCCTGCAAACCTTTATGGGGCAACAAAATTATGTTCCGATAAGCTCATGGTCGCGGGTAATATTCTTGCCGGTTCGCGCGAGACCAGGTTTGCTTGCGTAAGATATGGAAATGTCCTTGGATCTCGAGGAAGCGTGATTCCTTTTTTCTTGGATAAGGCCAAAGAAGGCGTCCTACCAATTACAGATGAGCGGATGACAAGATTTTGGTTGACCATCGAGGATGGTGTTCAGTTTGTCCTAGACAGCCTAGAGCGTATGCACGGTGGAGAAATTTTCGTTCCGAAAATTCCAAGTTTCAAAGTGACTGATGTTGCTCGTGTGGTTTGCCCGGGTGTTCCCACCAAAGTCATCGGTATTCGATCAGGAGAAAAACTTCACGAAGTGATGATTACAGAGGACGATTCTCATTCAACATATGAATTCGAAGACCACTTTGCAATTCTCTCTCCTGCGCTACTTCAATCTGGGGTATATTCTAAAATTGGCAAGAAAGTTGAAGAAGGGTTTAGGTTCTCAAGCGACAATAACAAAGTTTGGCACACTGATGAATCATTTCTAAAAGTGTTAAAGGACCATAGGATTTTGGCTTGAACTCATACGGTAAACAATCTACAAATCTGCGAGATGCGCTCGTAGTTGGGTGGCAAGTTTGGAGAAAATCACTTACCCAGGGACCAAAAATCCAAGAATTTGAGTCTGCGGTTGCAGCAAAGGTGGGCGCCAAATACGCAGTAGCTGTTTCAAGTGCCACGGCTGGTTTGCACTTAGCCCTACTTGCCCTCGAACTCGAACCGAATGCTGAAGTTGCTACTTCTCCCATCTCTTTTCTTTCTTCTTCAAATGCCGCTTTGTACTCGGAGCTAAAACCCAGATTTATCGATATCGATCCCGAAACCCTTAACATTTCGGTTGCAGAAACTTTAGATGCCATCAATCAGAATGATTCAATCAAAGCCCTAATCCCCGTTCATTTGGCGGGTGCGGCTTGCAATATGGATGAACTCTCTAAAATCTGCAAGGATAGGGGAATCGCCATTATTGAGGATGCTGCCCATGCATTAGGCGGTCACTATTCAAACGGCCAACCTGTAGGTAATTGTGAGTACTCAGATATGACTGTTTTTTCTTTCCACCCAGTTAAGTCTGTTACTACTGGTGAAGGCGGAGTAATCACCACAAATAGCGAAGATTTGTATCGTAAATTGTTGAGACTTAGAAGTCATGGCATTAATCAATTAGATGATCCTCTGTTTGATAAAATTCTAGGCTTTACAAATGGAAATAGGAATTTGTGGTACCACGAAATGCAAATACTTGGGTACCACTATCGCCTTTCTGAAATCCAGGCAGCTCTTGGGGTCTCTCAACTAAATAAATTAAAAAAATTCATCGCGAAAAGAAAAAGGCTTGCAAAGAATTACGACGCTCTTTTTCGCAATTTTCCCGGAGTTAAACCAATCCAAAATCAAATGCGGGATTTGAGTGCGCACCACCTGTATATATTGTTGATTGATTTTTCTAAACTTTCTATTTCTAGACATGAGCTTATGATTAGACTTCGAGCCGCAGGGATTGGGACCCAAGTTCATTATCGTCCGATTCCGACACAACCTTATTATCAGGAACTTGGCTATTGCACAGCTTCTATTCCGAATGCCATGGATTACTACTCAAAATGCCTGAGCATCCCAATTCATCCAAAGCTAAATAAAAAACAGCAGCGCAAGATAGTTATGAAACTCACGGAGTTGCTCTCGGGAAGTTAGTAAGATTTTTTCGCATATCGACGGCACTCTCTCAAATACCTTGATGATTGTGGATAACCCCGTTTAAGAAGTCAGATAGCTGTTTTTTTCCTCTTAATACTAAAATACCATCTCTCTCTGAGGGAATATCCCAGTCACCTGCTTCCAGAGGCGCATAATAGACTGAAGGGCGATTAAGCCTAGAAGCTGCCAGGACAGGAGACGTAAATGGCAAACCAATCACAACTTGGCAATTCAAAATTGACTCAGTGATTGAAACGCGAGAATCTAATCGCGTCAACATTTTTTCAGATTCAAGTCGGTCCAGTTGCCCTAAGTAGCTCGCACTGTGCTGAAGCTTCAAACCCTTGTCGCGTATATAGGATCTCTTGGGTTTCAATTGGAGTGTGAGTCCTAGCTCCTGAACAACTTTGGCTATATCAGCAAGTGCTTCAGTACACATCTTTGCCGTATAAAAAGTTTCGACTTCTAAATTATCAAATGGGGTGATGTCAAAGTATAAGACTCCTTTGGGATCCGCTTGGTTCGGCGCCAAAAGTTCCAGAGGCTCAAAAAGGATTGGTCCAACTACTGTAATTCTCGAGTCAGGGTATCGATATTCTAAGAATTCTTTATGAGATTTCGACCAAACAAAATGGTGATCGATGCAATCCGAATTCGAAGCGATGCTCGGAGCAATTAATTCATGTCCAATCTTATTGAACGGCAAAGAGTTATTTGAATACCAAACCATAGATCTGTTTCTCGACTGAGCATAGAACGCCACAGGCAACAATTCTAATTTAGATTGTGTTGTTAACAGCCTAAAATCTAATTCAGCTGCCAGCAGTCGCCAGATTGGAAACTCCAAGAAGGCTCGCTCTGGCGCAAGATAAAATAGATTTGGGTTATTTCTTAGCATCTTAAAGGCCGACTTTGCTACCGATAAGAGAATGGCTAATCGATTCCTAAATGTGTATCTGCTTCTGAGTACTCCTATGGCAACATATGGAAATATATTACTTCTCGATAAATGCGATGCTTGCAAAATTCTTGGTCGGGATTCAATTAAAAATTCACTACTGTCTTTGGGCAAGTCAGGGTGAATTGCCTTTAAGTTCCGAATGAGACTCTGTTTTGCCATTTCAGTTTCAATTAACCGACTCTCGAAGCCGAAAAGCAGGATCGGATTACCAGATATTGATTTCATCTTTGGAGTAAAAGTTGCCAGCGTCAAGTGCATTATGAAATGCGTAGACCTCACTACGCCACGTAGGAACCTTTTCCGACTTACTTTGAAAGTTCCATCTGAAAAATCGAAAGTCGATTTATCGGAAGAGCAGATAGTGGATTTGTTACTTGCTACTTGAGTCGAAGAATCTATTTTGAATAGTGACAAGAACGATTCGAATAGAATTGGCCAAAACACCTTGTCGACAGAAGATTTCTCTAACAGGCTAAAAAATGAAACTCTTAGATCCAATAATTTGACATGATCATCAGAACTACTGTTCGCATTTTTACTCACCATTGGTCGATTTCCAATAACTCGGCAAATTGGGACCCGGGAAATCTGATAAATTGCTCAAGTGCTTGCTTTTGACGAGTGTCTAAGTTTGCGTCGTGAATTTTAAGCAGATGCCCCTCTCGCAACTCAAAGCGTTCCGAGTAAAACATATTCTGACTTATTGCATACTTTGAAATTTCATGGTTCTTATTCAACTGAAGGGAATCAAAGCCTTCCTTTATCAAGGTAGCGATTATTCCGTTAATGGTTGCATTCTCGTTGATTCCAACTTCAACCACTTTCCCAGATGAGCCAATAAAATAGAATGATTTGTCTGAAGAAAACCCCAATCGATAATTTGGCATTTTCAAGAATCCCTTAAAGCTTTCGACTGAGCGGATTAAACAGAAATTTAAGTTAGAGTAAGTCTTTTCGTATAATCCTAAAATTAACTGCAAGTCCTCTTCTCGAGGCGCAATGATTTGAGTGACTTTTGAGATGCTAGTTTCATCAACTTTTTGCAGAGAAATCTTACTAAAATGAGAAAAGCCCACAAATCCTAATTTGAAATATAGGTCTCTCACCGCTCTGCGTGCAACGACAAATGTGATGCCAACCCCCTCCATAGTTGCAACTTTCTCCGCATACTCTGCAATTTTGTAAGTTAGCCCTTGCCCTCTGAAACTACTAGAAACAATAACTTGGGTTAGAAAACATACTCTTATCGTTTCTTGATTCATCCTCAATTGCTTATAAACCAAATGAAAACTTGCGCAAACTTCTCCAGATTCCGACATTTCGAAATACTTTATCTCCGTATTTGGATCTAGGATTCCAATTCGAAAACGAGTTCTGAATATGGGATAGTCTTCCTCATCCGGAATAAATTCAATTCTGGAACGCTTTAGTACTGAGTCTAAATTCTCAAGATGTACTTTTTGTTCGACAATTTTCATATTGCTTTAATCTCTTTTTGGTAAGCAAATACATTCCTTTTTTCCAAAGAACCATCAGGGAGCACTTTGGTTAATTTTCTAACAAGACTATTCTCATTTGGTGATTGCCACTCAACCACCGTAGGAATAACCCCATAATTAAGAAAATCCAATTCTTGCTCTCTCGGGTAATTTGTATTTTCAGCTATTTGCAACGCCATATTGTAATTTCTACGCATTGTCAAATAGATTTCTGACCATAAACTTAATTGCTGATTAAGAATCTTGACTTGTGATTTACCTATTCCCGGATGCGAGAATTCGTAATTTTCCCAAAGCTGGTAACTTTTCTTGCTGAATGATTTAAACGTAAAAAGCAGATTATGCCATAGGAATGTTTGTACAGGTGATTCATTCCTGATTTCTCGTAATCTTTCTGCGTCTGATTTGTTCTTGCACCATACGATGCCCCCGAATGTGGTACCTACAATCTTTGGAAATGACCATACCTCAAAACGTGAATTAGACTTGCAAATCTCTCCGCCGAGCGGGTACAGACTATCGGCAGAATCCACGAGAAAAATATCCAAAAGAGTTCTGTGATTTTGATGAAGTCCCCATTGGTTGTAAACAATTTCTCTATGCTCATTTGGGAGCGGTGTGTGGACAGATTTCCCCGAGAGGGTTGCAGCCTTAACTACGCACTGGCTTGCAAAAGGAAAAATCGATACAAGCTGAGAAGAATGAAACTCCTTAAGTATCAACATAACGCCAACTCTTGCGCTTCCGAGAAGTACCGGATAGCCTCCCACAAAACTTTTCTTAAATCTTTCTTCAAGATACGCAATATCTCCACTACCTCGGAATAAGATTTTTCTCCGAGGTTTGATCCAGATATCTCCGTCATGTTTCATGTCAGAACCTTGAGCTAGAAATGAGTGCCGGCAGTATAGATCCACCAAAATAGCTCTTAAATTCCTCAATTTGTTTCTCTTTGATAGAAACTTCCATTGTCGAAGCCGTGTGCTGAGATCCCAACCAAATTTCGTTAATTCCAAAGTGTGCAAATTCCTTAATTGCGTAGTCGATGAGGTGGTGTGTAAGCCCTCCGCTGTTTTCTGTGTAATCAGAGGCGCTCACCCCATAGAACGCCGCTCGTGAATGAAGCATGAATAGAGCTGAAGTTACAATCACGTTATTTTGCGTACCGCTTACAATCAACCCTGATCCATCATTAATCATTTCAAGTTGTAATGCCCAGCTCTTATCGGATCTTGTAAGTTTTCCTGCTGAGTAAAGGTGCAATTTCTTCAGAGCATCAAATTCATAGTGAATGGTTTCTTGACTATCCTTGCTTGATGTAATCCTGGTGCTTACAGTTTCATTCTTCAATGCCAATCGGACTGATTTTGAATATTCCGAACTGAGTTTTTCGTATGTTCTATTAAGGAAAATCAGTCTGTCAAATCGCGGCACAACTTTTCCATTTGCGAAAAATACTCTTTCAATCCTATTTGACTTTAGTGAAGCAGGATTAATCTGGAGTGTGTGTGGATTTCCGATTCTTCCGTTGGAAACGGAAATACCTGAATTGTTCAGAGTCTGCAGTAAAACATTTGTGGCCCCGTTTATGACCTCGACGGATGCGGTTTCCGAAATCATCAAAGCAGCTGGCAATCCAAAATAATTCAACTCGAGGCTAGAATCTTTTAAAATGGGAGACGACGAAAAAAGAAATCCGAGGACGCTTACTCCAGAATAATTGATGATAATTGACATATTTTCTTCGGGTTCATTTTGTAGCTCTTGATAATAGGAGCAAAATGCACTTGAGTACACAGGGCTAGTCTTCGAGTGCGTAATTAACGAACTTAGCGCGTTTTCAAAACCCGGCATCCCATATCGAAAAATCTCAAACTTAGATTCCACGTTACCTGCCTCGGTTGACATTTTCGTTGGTAAAAATGAAACTCGGGTTTTGGTATTAACCAAATACAACGAGCGCATAAGCCAACTGCCAAGGAAAATTGTACTACTGTATGAGCGTGAAACTCGTAGAAGTGGGTATTTCGGAGGAATCTCCGGCATTCGTTGTAGCCGAGATTTCAGCAAATCATCTTGGGAAGAAAGAGTCATGTATCGATCTAATTGACGTTGCCGCTGCTAGTGGTGCCAATGCAGTTAAATTCCAAACTTATAGAGCGGACACAATCACTTTACCTTCAGAAATGGAAGATTTTAAGATTCAACCTGATAGTCCTTGGGCGGCCTATGGAAATTTATTCAACTTATACTCAGAGGCAAGTACTCCGTGGGAGTGGCATTTCGATCTGTTCAAGTATGCAAAATCAAAAAATCTAATCGCATTCAGCAGTGCTTTTGATGAGTCCGCTGTTGATTTCCTTGACTCTCTAGCATGCCCCTTGCACAAACTAGCTTCCCCCGAAATTAACCATATTCCTTTGATTGCGAAAATGGCACAATCGGGCAAACCTATACTTATATCGCTAGGAGTTGCCTCGAAACGTGATCTAGATTTGGCGTTGCAAACCATAAAAAATCACGGTGATTCTGAAGTGGTGATAATGCAGTGTGACACAAATTATCCTGCCGAGATAAGCAATTCGAACATTCTCCAGATTCCAAGAATTAAGCAGGAATATGGATGCATCACTGGGTACAGTGACCACACGACATCTTCACTGACTGCCGTACTTGCCGCTGGACTTGGCGCTAAAGTTTTCGAGAAACATTTAACTCAGGAATCTTCAAAAGATGCAATTGACGCATTTTTTTCAGCTTCTGAAACGGTTTTTCGCGAATACGTTACCGATCTTAGACTAGCTGAGTCGGCGTTGGGGAAAGAGAATTTTCGTGCTCCAGACTACGAATTAACTAACAGAAGTAAGCGTTCAATTTATCCAAAAGAAGATATCAATAAAGATTCTATTTTTACAAATGAAAATGTGGGGGTGTTCCGCCCTGGATTAAGCCTCGCTCCCGAGAAATTAGATTGGATTATTGGAAAATCGGCGGCAAGAGATATCAGGGCAGGCGAGCGTTTAAGCGAATTAGATGTAATTCAATAATGAAAAAGTTTGTTTGCTTAGTATCTGACCCAATTAAGTTTGGACGGGGGCACTTATCTCGACAAATCCAAATCCAAAGCGAATTCAGAAAATTGGGTTATGAATACCCTATCCATTTCAACAAAGATGAAATGGATTTATCGTTACTTAATCAAAATTCGACATTGGTTCTCGATTTATCAAATGTTGATGAAGAACCAACATTAGAATTCTTGGATAATTTTGATGAAGTAATCGCTTTTGATGCTTCAGGTAAATATATCCCTGATCGCAATTTTGTAGTTTTAGCACATCCTAATCGAAACTATCAAGCTTCAAAATATGTTTCAACAGGCCTCCACAATTTGATTGTGAGGAGCGACGTGTCAGTTTTGAAGAATACTCAGGAGCAGATAGATCGAGAATACTTCTTAATCTCGCTCGGATATGCTGCGTCGACTGAAGCTTATCAACACGCCTTAAGGCTCACGAAAGATTTGCCCAATATCCCTAAAATACTTGCATCCGGCAGTGAGCTGGAGATAAATCCCACAAGCAATTTAGAGGTTATTGTTGACGCACCTAATTTCATTCATTTACTGGCAAGAGCTAAGGCTGTAATCACAAATGGTGGAACAACTTATGTTGAGTCGCTTTTGCTTGGGAAGTCTGTTATGTCAATCCCTCAAACAAAAGATGAACAGAATTTCGTTAACGCATTGTATTCATTGACAAAAATCGACCTTGAACTTCCAGGATTTCGGAAAATTCTTAGCGAAGAGGCGTCAAAGGCTGGTGTTGGGACTGATGGCGCAAAACGACTTTGTAAGATTATGGTTGAGAACTCATGAAATATCTTGTTGTGTGCACGAGCGGGAAATGGCAGCTACCAATAATTCAGGAGGCTAAATCCAAAGGAATTTTATGTATAGCGGTAGATGAAAACCCTCAGGCAGAGGGATTCAAACATGCTGACTATTCAATTGCATCTGACTTAACTAATGTTAGTTTTATAAGCCAAGAAATCCGTAGGATAACGGGAAATATTATTGGTGCGATTAGTTTTTGCTCTGATGCAGGAATTGCCCTGGCGCAAACCCTTAATATTGAATTTAATTGTTCCAGTCAAGTGCAATTCGATGCTGTTAAGGCCACAAATAAAGTAATCCAAAGGCAGATCTGGGAAGCAAGTAATCTTGCACAGCCTCGATTTGAGGTTTTCTCAAGTGCTGAACAATCTTTACTATTTGGTTTAAAGACCAAGATTCCCTGTGTTGTTAAACCGAGTGACTCATCGGGCAGTCGTGGGGTATCAATCGTAAATCACTCATTTGAACTCGAAGCTGCCATTGAGTCGGCCCTGCAATATTCACGAACGGGCGAGATTATCGTCGAAGATTTTATGGTTGGTACTGAATACACTATTGAGGTAATTGCGATTGAGGGCCTCGTGCACGTTCTCTTAATTACTAGAAAAGTTAAGGTTAGTGAGAATACCCGGACAGTTTCTCGAGAGCTTAGGAGTGTTTCTCCCCAAAATCCTTTGTTTGCCAAAATTTCTAAACTTGCAATTTCAGCATTTGAGGCGCTCGGGATCAAAAACGGCCCGGGGCATATGGAGATGATTGTGGATGAAGTATCTGGCCCAGTTGGCTTAGTTGAAGCCGCATTTAGAGGAGGAGGATTCAATTTGGCCGATAGATTAGTAGAAGTGACTACGGGATTCGACCTCACTGAATCTTGCCTAGTGCCTTTTCAGAACCAGCGCGTTGTTGTAAAAGAGCTTGGTTACTCTCCAAGCGTTCTGTTTTTTTATCCTACTCAAAAAGGAAAGCTGGTTGCGATAATTGGAGTAGATGAGGCGAGAGAAATACCAGGGGTAGAAATCGAAATCCTTGGAGTGCTGGGAAATTATTACAATGATCCAATTACAGACGCAGACAGATTGTGTACAATCATAATCTCTGCTTCTTCAGAAACAGAGCTTGAGGAAAAAAAGAGTCGTGTTGAGATGATTCTTAAGTTCTGTTTTGAGGACTATTAATGGAAATTTTTGATTCACATCTGCATTTAGAATCCCACGTTGATTTAGACGTCTCCATTGCTAATTTGATTGAGAACTGCCATCTAGCCGGAGTGGCAGGGGGATTGATAATTTGTATGCAGAATGATCCATGGGAATTTAAAGCGGTTGCGGAACAAATTGGCTTGCAGGGTAATTTTTTGTTTGCCATTAATCCTGATTTGAATGGGTCTAAAGCAGATTTAATTAGAAGTATCAAAGAAGGGAAGATGGCAGGGGCTGTGGCGCTGAAAATTCACCCGCGTTTACAGAGAATTAATCTCCTGGCAAAAAAAGTTGATTACTTGGTGCGTCTAGCGGAGGATTTGGATTTGCCGGTCATCATTTGTTCTTTTGATGATGGTTCCTGGAGTCGTTTTGGACTGACGAGTGATCAATTTCTTCGACTGGCAGATAATTTCCCAAATGTGAAATTTTTGTGGGCACACGCAGGAGGTCATAACGTCTTAGATTTCATGTTCATGGCTCGAAGAACATCAAATGTTTATCTTGATTCCTCTTTCACTCAATCCTATTTTTTTAAGGGTTCCGTTTTGGAAGATTTAAACTACGCATCAGAGTCCCTGCCTACTCGATTTATGTTTGGTACCGACTTTGAAGGAAGAACTTACCCGGAGTCCGTTGGGAATTTGGTTGATTTTTATTTACAGCGCAACAAGAATCGTGAACTTTTTTTCGGGAAAAACTTTAGAGAATTTTTTGGGTATTGATGAGTGAAATTGAAGACTTAGCATCTTTATATGACAAGCGAGTAAGAGAGTTAGGATACGAGGCTCGCTCTGTGGGGTGGAAATCGGCAGAACAGCAGCACCTGAGATTCAAAGTACTCACTAGAAATGTTTCGCTTACTGACCAATCTATTATTGATCTCGGATGTGGATTTGGGGATTTCTATGATTTTCTCTGCTCTTCCAGCATGGCACCTTCGAACTACACCGGAATTGATATCTCTGATGAAATGCTTAGGGTTGCCCGTGTAAAACATTCTGAGTTTCCAGAAGTAACTTTTGTCAATAGACCTTTGATGGCTGTTACTGACGAAACTTATGATTTTGCAGTCGCTTCAGGATCTCTAAACTATAATCTTAAGATTGATATGAACATGTATCTTGAAGATTTTGTAAGAATCTATCATAACCGCGTGCAAAAAGGGTTGCTGTTAAATTTATTGACTACAAAAGTTGACTATATTCAACAAATGCATGTTCACTACTCACCAGATTATGTCAAGGAGCTTTTTTTGAAGTATTTCGAAAAAGTCCGCGTGATTGAGGACTATGGCCTTTACGAGTTCACCGTTCAGGCGTTAAAGTAGGTTATGGACTTAGAAACGGAAATTGTCGACCTGATTAAGAAGAATCGTATTTCTACGACAGAGATTGCGGATGCGTTAGGAAAGACTGGCAGTGTGCCTGGCGTACTTCCACTAAATACCTTGAAATATGCTGTTGGAAAAATTAGGTGGATACGGCCTATGAATGATTCCAATTTTATTTTGCACATGGAGCTTGAGAAAGTTCAGCCAGGTGAAATCGTATATGTCCGCCCTTTAAATTTTTCAAATGTTGCCGTCTTTGGTGATCTTGTGGCTAAATACACCATTTTATATAAACAGGCGGCCGCAATTATAGTTGAAGGAAATGTTCGCGACACTGCCAGACTGGTGCGGGAACAGTACCCAATTTGGTGCATAAGTTCTAACCCAGTTGGAGCGGTGAATTTCCAAACTCACTCTGAAGAAGAGCTTGCTAGCGTTCAGGGCGATGGTGATAGTGGAGGTATAGCAATTTGTGATGAAGGTGGGGTGGTAGTTATCCCTAAAAATGCAATTGACCAAGCTCTCTTCAAAAAGCTTCAACACATCGAAGCGCTTGAAGATTTATGGCACTACTGTTTAAACACTCTAAAATGGAGTACCTATGACATTGTAGTGAGAAAAAGGTATTTGGAAGAAGGTCATGATATCCCGGTCTCATTATTGGAATCGGTAACTAGTTTGGAAGGGAATTAGGATGTCTACAGATCTCCAGCAGTATATTGCCGAAATTAAGACTTATGGATACACGATTATTGAGGGCGGTAATAAAGATTTCAAAAAACACCTCAAACTAGTCAAGGATATCTCAGCAATAGCAGACTCGACGAATAAATCACTTCATGCTGATCGCGCCCAAGATCATCTCATTTACAATTTACAAAATAAGGATGTTGAATTCGTTAAATTACTCTCTAATCCACTAGTACAAGATATTCTTGGGTTCTTCTTAAACGATGACTACTATCAAGTGCAAGACGCAAGTATTTCAAATTTCATTTTGAATTACTACAACGCGCGGTCCTCAGGAAGGTTTTTGGATCTCCATATTGACAGTCTTGTTCCGGCACACGGTGATTTCACATGGGCGATGCAAGCAGCATTCGTTCTTGAAGATATGGATGAGCAAAATGGTTGTACCGTAGTCGTTCCAGGAAGTCATCAATCGGGGAACTATAGCGACAGATCACTTGCTAAGCGTTACCCACTTACCGCAAAGGCTGGAGATATTGCTATCTGGGATAGTCGTCTATGGCATGGAACTTTGGACAATATTTCCGGGCGGTCACGTTGGGTTTTAATCGCGACATTTACTCGCTGGTGGGTTAAACAAAGCATGGATATGACTCGGAAACTCCCAGAAGAAATTTATGCACAACTCACAGATTCTGAAAAATTATTACTCGGATTCTGCAGCATTCCACCATCGGATGAATCAGGTTCTATTCATACTAAGAAGTCACTTTCAGAATTGCTCCCGAAGGTAGCAGACTATTACAGCTAGTTGAGTCTCTTAAATCCAGTTTGAGCTGGTCTAGAGTCCAGTAGGTCGCCTGCATCGGCGTATTTAGTGATTTTTTCAAGCACTTCCGTAAGATTATTCTGATATTTCACAAGGTGCTCTTCATTGTGAGCGGTGCTAGGGTAGAAAATATTCGAAGCAAGGATACTTCGTTTAAGCATTTCTTGAGTAATTAAGGTTTTAATTGTATTCCCATTATCGCTTAGAATCGAAAGCGCAGAAAGTGCAGGAATGCCAGAAATTTCAATTTCCAAGCCCGCGGAATCAAAGGTGTTTTTCCAAATCTCTCTCATTTTGGTACCGGTAATTGAAATCTTCTTCCATGATTCTAGTTTCGACATCTCATCTAGTGTTGCTAGGGCCGCAACATACCCAACTCTCTCGGACCAAAATGTGCTGCTTATGAAAGTATCGTTTGCAGATGACATGATGGATTCACGCCCAATCAACGCTGTAATCGCAAAACCATTTCCAAGGGCTTTACCAAAAGTTGCCATATCAGGCATGATTCCAAACTTGAGGTGAAGGCCCCCATAGGTCTCTCGAAAGCCAGACGTACACTCATCGAAAATTAACACGATGTTATTCTTAGTGCATTTCTCTCGAATGGCTTCAAGATAGCCTGGCGCGGGCTCGACTGATCTCATAACTTCCATCATCAAAACGCCAATGTTTTTATTTTGGTCTAAGATTTGCAAATCCTCAAAGGAGTTGTACTTGAGTGCATGCGTGAGTCCAGCCAGTTCAACTGGAACTCCAATAGGGTTGAGCCCAGGTAGCAAATGTTCGTTTAGATTTGCGTGGCCGGAAAGGTTCGCAGATAGATACCAGTCGTGCCATCCGTGATACCCACAGATTGCAACTTCATTTCGACCCGATGCTGCTCTTGCAATTCTGATGGCAATCGCATTAATTTCCCCTCCAGTTCGTGCAAATTTCGCACTATCCGCCCAAGGGTGCATATCAATCAATTTTTCAGCTAAGTAAACCTCTTCTGGACAATTAAGGGTAGACATATTCGATGAATCAACACATTTCTTGACTGCCTCATCTACTGGACTGTAGGCATAACCAAGCGTATTTGTACCGATTCCCATAATAGACATATCAAGATAGGAATTATCATCTAGGTCCCAAATTTCGCATCCTTTAGCTCGGGAATAGTAACTTGGCCAACCCTCTTGCAAGAACATTTCTGGCCGTTTAGAAAGCAACATGTTGCCACCTGGAATGACTCGCTTAGCCCGTTTGTAGATTTTTGAGCCCGTGTTCATGCTTGCTCCTTCATTGCTCTTAATGTGAGAGTTCATGTTCGTAAGAGTTGGATAATTATCCAATAAGTTCAAAATCTCTTTATAGGTGATTGCCTCAGGGTTCTTAGCTAATGAGTATATCTCTCTGGCGACCAACAGATCTTCTGGCTCGTCTACTGTTAGACGAATGTTTGATAAGTCTTGGTCAAACTTGGCTGGCGCGGCCTTCTTTGCAATACCTTTTATGTATGGAGTGACGTGCTCTCGATCATACTTTGAAATCGCTTCCAAATGAGCTCTTGTAAGGATTTTCCTTGTAAAGACGTCAACATCCATGCCATCCGGCAGTAAGAATGGTTCTTGGTTGCAATAATACTCAGAGTCTTCATTCTGGAGTCTCGAAATAGCGTCATCGATCAATGCTGGATCAATAAACGGACAATCAGAGGTGATTCGGATGATTAAATCTGCGTCAAACGCTTCGGCGGCATCAAAATAGCGAGAAAGGACGTCTTTTTCTGATCCTCTGTAGCATTTCACGCCATACTTTTGTGCCTCAAAAACAATTTGGTCATCAACCGAATCAGTAGTGGTCAATACAACGACTGAACTTGCTAGTTTAGATCGCAACGCCCTAGATATGCCTAAACCCAATACTGTGTGTTTTTCTCCAAGTTTTTGAACTACTTTTCCGGGGAGCCGAGTAGATTTCATTCGAGCTTGAATCATTATGACGATGTTAATGAGTCCATCTCCTTGGGTCCGTGAGTTGTTCTGGAACGATTTTAGAATAACGGGGCAAGGCTTCTGTATGAACTACATTTGCCACTAGTTGCCTAAATTGTAAAGAAGAATCTACTCCAACAACAATTTCGTCAATTCTAGGATTTCCGCATGCGAATGACGCACAATACATCTGAGGATCTAGGTTGCAATCCATAATCCAATTTTCCCACTGAGAAATGGCTGTTAGTAACTCGGCGGGAAGAGTATTGCTTGGGACATTTTGAGGAATGAGAAATCCTTGCAAATATATTGACCTTGCTTGGAGTGTAGGTAGCCTTTTTTTATTCCCTAGTGTTAGCCAATCGAAGCAGTTGGAATCAAGAGGATTATGTGGAAATTGAATCAAATCCAAATCTTGCCAGTTTTTGAGATTCTCTAACTCTATCGGCCTATAAATTGAGATTCCGACCCTAGCAATTTCAAGGATTTCTGCAACTCTCTTAAGGTCGGAGACAATTTGATTTGCACACTTATGTTGATAAAGATTTGGGGTATGGATCAATAAACTCTCAACTTTTGTATCACCTAATGCCAGTAAAGAAGCTTCCTTGAGATTTTCGAATGAGTGGTAAGGCTCGGGTAACTTTACTTTTGTTTGTATTCTCCATCCTAAATTAGATTTAGAGAGTACCTCGGCTGCATGCGGATACTCTCTTGCTGAATCTACTCTTTTTACGCCTAGATCCCATATCTCTTGAAGGATTTGAGAGGTTAACCGCCCCCGGGGGCTGACTCCATAATTGGGATTTGCATTTGCGAGTCCAACCAAGATTTTGTCCATCACGCTCATTAGTTTTCCCTAATTGACTTCATAGCCAGCAGCTTAGCAATGGGGGTCTCCTGCGATTCATAACTTATTGTACAGAAAATAGGTAAAGTCTAGTGAGCGGTGCCGTCTGTGCTTTTGGATTAAACAGGCGCGCTCCCGCTTTAGTACTCAATCCAAAATGACCAACCCTTGGGGAGTTGTAAGGTGCACAGACACAATTCCTGATTGATCATCGTTAGTTGCAGGGTCCACCCACTCAATATTTACGTCGCCAAGCGAGGCAAGGATCTCATCTTTAAACCAAGAGTCAGCAAGCTGATCTTTATCTGCGATAAAAATCTTTTCGATTTCAGCAAGAGGTGTTCCATCTTGTGATGGGTGGTCTGCTGATAGCCATTGAATAAAGAATGGAAATTCACGAGTATCAGCGATTTCTTTAACTCCGATTTGCTTCCATTTAAGGTCTGTTCCATTTGGACGTGTGCGGTGGGCTTCGACTGCCTCGCGGCCGAATTTGGATTCAATTGGTGCAATGTCTTTTGTTGAGAAGACCCAGGTAAACCACCCACCGCCTTCGTTAGCTTTCTTTGAAACTGCTTTGCCCCATGGTGTTTGTTCTGTTGCTGGGTGATCAAGTGGGCAAACAACTTCGATGTACTGGCCGTTCTTAAGTGATGCTGTGAAGTTACGTGTGCCAAAACGTGGGTGGATTCCTCCGTCAACAAATGTACTGCCGAGGCGAGAACCTAGGCGTTGTACTGTGTCTGCAAGTTGGTCATGGGAAGTCACATAAGAAACATGGTCTAGACGCATGGTGGAATTCTGCCGTATGGCAAGGGGTGGTTATGACCACTCTCAAGGGGTGGTTGAGAAGCTATTTACGCGCTAATTGGCACATGAACGCTTCGCAGGTAACCAATGGTGCTGCGTTGCGTGCCAAGTTATCGCGGGCGGTCATGATGGCATTTATTTTGTTGATGGTTGAGTGCGATTGTGAATTGGCTGCGTAGCTTTCGATTTGTTCGCGCATGTCCGAGTTGATCATAGATTCTGAATTTCCAGATTGCACCATCATCACATCACGGTAGAAAGTGGCGATATCTAGAAGTGCCCCGTCGATTGAATCACGAACCATGCGCGTGGAACGTGATTTCTGTTCTTTCTCAAGTTCTTTGACTGCCTTGGCGCCACCGGTGGCCATGCCGCGTCCGGTTGCACCTTTACCGTATGCCTCTTGAAGTTTTTCAATCTCCTTTTCATCGCGTTCTTCAGAAGATGCATTGGCTTCAGCGGTCGCGAGATCGACAAGTGTTTGTGCTGCTTGAAAAGCTGCGGCGAGTGAACCAAGTTGAAGTGGAAGTTGCATGATGGTTTTGCGGTTGCTGCGGACAGTTTCATTAGTTGCTAGATATTTCGCGCGGCCGATATGTCCTTGGCTCACTCGGGCTGCGAAATCTGCCATTGCTGGAGATATCTCGTCTCTATTAATGAGAACATTTTTTACAGCTTCAACACTTGGTGTGCGCAGTTGTAGGTGGCGACAACGAGAGCGGATTGTTGGTAAGACATCATGAAGAGTTGGTGCACAGAGCAACCAGACATTGCGGGTACCTGGTTCTTCGATTGCTTTGAGAAGTGCATTGGCCGCTGATTCGGTAAGTCGATCAGCATCTTCCATGACAACTACTCGCCACCCACCCATAGATGGTGCCCATGCAACACGAGTGAGGAGTTCACGAATTTCTTCTACTTTAATGGAAAGACCTTCGGTTCGAATAAGCTCAACATCAGGATGCCCGCCGGAAACTGCTGATTGGCACTCGTTACAGGCCCCACAGCCTTGCTTGGGGCAGATAAGAGCTTGGGCGAAGGCAACTGCGGCTGAGGATCGACCTGAACCCGGAGGCCCAGTGAATACCCAAGCATGGGTCATTTCTTGTGACTCCGCGCCTGTGCGCGAGGCTGCGACTGCGCTCTTGAGAATTTCGACAATATGTTCTTGACCTACCAAATCATCAAAGACAGAAGTCATTTACTTGCGGAACTTTCGCTTGGTTTCTTGGGTTGTATTGCGCTTGAGTGCTGGGAGTTCGGAAACTCGGTTGGTGATTTGTGAATGAATTTCATCGACAGATTGTGTGCCGTCGACTACGAAATAACGTTCTGGATCCATCATGGCAATTTGTAAGAATTCTTGTCGTACACGTTCGTGGAAATCAATGGGTTGTGATTCAAGTCTGTCGCGTGATTGCAGCCTGCTTAAACCAATCTCGGCTGGAAGATCAATCAAAATTGTAAGAGTTGGATACAAACTTTCGGTAGCCCAACGAGAGATGCGAGCTACTTCTGTTGGATTGAGAACTCGTCCCGCACCCTGATAGGCAGCAGATGAGTCAAAGTAGCGATCAGTGATTACTACTGCCCCACGATTAATAGCTGGACGTATTACTTCGTGCACATGGTGGGCACGATCTGCTGCAAAGATGAGTGCTTCGGCGCGGGGTGAAATATCACCAGTTTGATGGCCGAGCAGAATATGGCGCAGTTCTTTTCCTAAATTACTTCCACCTGGTTCGTGGGTAAGAACAACGGTTTCACCTTCTTGCTCAAGCCATTGAGCTAGTAATTTGGATTGTGTTGATTTGCCTGTGCCTTCGCCACCTTCGAAGGCGATAAAGACACCTTGGGTTGATTGGCCGGTGATGGCGCCGAGTTCTCCTTGAAGTGCGGCCAAGATGTCAGACCAGAGAGAGACGTTGGGGCGATCTTTCATCTGGTGATAAGAAACTGAACCGATTAAGACAGCGATAAGACCAGCGATACCGATGGTGATTTGAGCGCCGTTGTAATCGAGGGTCAGGTTTTCGAATTCGTAGCGGTGTTCGCCAATAGTTGCGGCGATGATGGGGGCGATAGCTAGGACTGCCACCAAGGTAATGCGGATCAGTGATTGTACGAAGGCGAAGGTGCGACCGCGGATTTCGTCGTGGACTTCCATGCCTAGCATGGTGAAGCCAGTTACCCAGGCGATACCGCTGAAAGCTCCGAGGATTGTCACGATAAGGACAGAGAGAACTAAGTTAGAGATGAGAGCAAGAAGAACGAGAAAGATTCCTGATGTTGTAAGGGATGCACCAAATAATCTACGGCGAGAAAACTGTGCAAATATCTTTGGACCGAATGCAATGCCGATTGCAAGACCAGTAAAGACTGCGCCAAAAAGAACACCGTAGGCGGCATCGCCGCCACCAAGATCGCCTACAAATGTGCGAGCAAGGCCGATAACTGCGCCAGCTGCAGAGAATGCACCGACCATTCCGATGATGAGGCCGCGGATAATTTTGGATTCAGAGACAGCTTTCCAACCTTGAATCAGTGATTGACCAACATTTGATGGCGAATCACTCTTTGATGCAGCGCCTTTGGGAATCTCTTTAATGCCGAAGACTGTCCATGCTGCAAAGAGGAATGAGAGTGCGTTGATGTAGAGCGCGATATCTACTGAGTTGCTGGGGATCAGTGGGCTAATTGCAGCGATTGCGCTGGATAGAAGAGTGAGGATAGAGAAGAGAATTGCTGCGATGGGCGCTGTTCCATAGGCGGCAAGAAGTGTTACTTGATTAGCACTTTCTAGTTTGTCGCGTGGGACAAGATTGGGAACCGATGCTTCTTTAGCGGGCGACCAGAAAAGCGTTAAACATTCCACCAAGATCATGGCGGTGTAGAGCCAGAAGTATGTGTTGACGATAGGAATAGATATGTAGAGCGCTGCGCGCAGGATGTCTACATTGACCATCAAGCGGCGGCGATCAAAGCGATCGGCGATTACTCCTGCGATAGGGCCGAGAAAGACTGCAGGTAGCAAGCGAGCGATAAAGACACCTGCGATTGCAAAGTTGGCAGTTGCGTATGAACCACCTGATAGTTGTTGGGCGAGCGCCGTCGTGGCAAGAAGTCCGAGCCAGTCACCCAAGGATGAGAAGAGCATGGAGTTCCAGAGCTTGCGAAAGGCTGGGATAGCAAGGACGCCACGGGTGGCCTGCGGCGCGGGGGCGGCAGGGTTGGGCAGGCCTTGGGTCATGTGGTGAGTCTATCGGGGGGCGCTGATACGCCTAGAAGAGGCTTCTGATGCTCTCTTCGAGTGAGTATTTAGAGGTAAAGCCCATCGCTGTTTTCGCGAGGTTGATATCGGCGCATAAGAAGGCGGGATCACCGGCGCGACGGGGGCTTTCGATGACGGGGGTATCTGTTTTGTGGGTGGCTTCTAGAACAAGTTTGATGATCTCGCGCACGGATGCACCGCGACCTGTGCCGATATTGAGCGCAGGCGGAAGAGGTTGGGTGGCATCTGCTGCAGCTAAATGTGCGCGGGCGATATCGCGGACATCAACGTAATCGCGGATGCATGTGCCATCTGGAGTTGGGTAATCGGTACCGAAGATTTCTGGTGCTTTACCGGCGTTAAGTTTGCCAAGAACTATGGGAACTAGATTTTCAACAGAGTTATCGAGAAGTTCGTGAGCTGCTGTGCCGACTACGTTAAAGAAACGAAGTGATGTGCCGTGGTTACCGGGAGTATTGATGAAAGCGGTGACTTTTGCCTCTGCTTGGTATTTGGAATCACCGTACGGAGAGATAGGTGCTTTTGGTCCATCCTCTTTACATGGATCCATCGAATCGGGTGAACCGTAGACAGCGGCGGTGGATGAGAAGATAAATTTCTTAACGTGATTGCGCTTTGCAATATCAATCAGTTCATTGGTGGCGGTGAGGTTTACTTCAAAGTATTCATCGGGTTTTTCCATTGATTCACCGACTGCTTTAAGGGCTGCAGTATGGACGATGCCATCAATCTTGTATTTTTGAATAACACCTTCGAGTTCGTTGTAATCGCGGATATCGGCTTTAATCAGTGGGATATCAAGGTTGTGCTTGGTGCGCAGGTAAGTAATGCGAGACTCAAGACCTTGGTATAACGAGTCGTAGATGACTACAGATTTGCCGGCGCGGATGAATTCATCTGCAATATGTGCGCCGATATAGCCAGCACCGCCGGTAAGTAGCCACGTCTCTTGGGTCATGTGGTGAGTCTACTCAGCGCTCTTTCTTGCTTTGCCTGTTGCTTTCTTGGCTGCCTTTTTCTTTGTTGCAGCTTTCTTGACGGTGTTCTTTGTCAGTGTTGGTGCGGTATCGCCTGGCTTTGCTTTTGCCGCCTTTTTGCGTGATTTCTTGGGGGAAGGGCCATTTTCTGCTTCCCAGGCGCGGCGTCCTGCAAGAAGTTCAAGGCCGCGTTCGAGTGTCATTGCTTCAAGTGTGTCACCGCGACGAAGAGTTGCATTGGTTTCACCGTCGGTGACATACATGCCAAAACGTCCATCTTTGATGATGACTTGTTTTTCGGTACTTGGATCAACGCCAAGTTCTTTCAGTGGTGGCTTTGCAACGCCGCGACGACGTTCTTTTGGTTTAGAGTAAATTTCAAGCGCTTCATCTAAGTTGATGGAGAAGAGTTGATCTTCAGATGTCAGCGTGCGCGAATCAGTACCGGCCTTGAGATACGGACCGTAGCGACCATTTTGAACTGTGATTTCTTCTCCTGCTGAGTTGGTGCCAAGTACGCGCGGTAGTGAAAGTAATTTAAGCGCATCATCGAGAGTGATGGTGTCAAGGCTCATTGTGCTCAACAGCGATGCAGTCTTTGGCTTTGGTGCATCTGCTTTCTTGCGCTTCTTCTTTGGTTCACCTTTGTCATTAAGTTCAACAGGTTCTTCTGGGAAAATTTCTGTGATGTAAGGCCCAAAGCGACCAGATTTAGCAACAACTTCAAGGCCGGTGTTGGGATCAATACCAAGTTCGCGTTCACCTGATGGAGCAGCTAATAGTTCGATTGCTTTCTCGAGCGTGAGCTCATCTGGCGCTAAGTTTTCGGGGATGTTGGCAAGCTTGCGATCTTGGTCGGGCAAGTTTTCTTGTAAGTATGCACCGTAAC
>VFQS010000399.1_pt1 | contig 50715 bp, 41 predicted proteins | sample 3512361 | NCBI WGS metagenome assembly VFQS01 (sample SAMN10412375, study PRJNA504923) | tailings metagenome | isolation source: Relicate 1 Philex TSF3 active mining | place: Philippines | reverse complement strand
GGCCAACAAGGAGATACTGGACCGACTGGAGACACTGGACCAACGGGCCAACAAGGAGAAGTAGGATCAACTGGACCAACGGGCCAACAAGGAGAAGTAGGATCAACTGGCCCAACTGGCCAACAAGGAGATACTGGACCGACTGGAGACACTGGACCAACGGGCCAACAAGGAGATACTGGACCGACTGGAGATACTGGCCCAACGGGCCAACAGGGAGATACTGGACCAACGGGCCCAACGGGCCAACAAGGAGACACTGGTCCAACAGGCCAACAAGGAGAAGTAGGATCAACTGGCCCAACGGGCCAACAGGGAGAAGTAGGATCAACTGGCCCAACAGGCCAACAAGGAGACACTGGTCCAACAGGCCAACAGGGAGATACTGGACCAACTGGAGATAATGGTTCAACTGGTCCAACGGGCCCAACGGGCCAACAAGGCAGTCAAGGCATTCAAGGAGATATTGGTCCAACGGGCCAGCAAGGAGACACTGGATTGACTGGTCCAACGGGTCAACAAGGAGATACTGGACCGACTGGAAACACTGGTTCAACGGGTCAACAAGGAGACACTGGACCAATGGGACCAACTGGTCAACAAGGCATTCAAGGAGACACTGGCCCAACGGGCCAACAAGGCAGTCAAGGAGATACTGGTCTAACGGGTCCAACGGGCCCAACCGGCCAGCAAGGAGATACTGGATTGACTGGCCCAACGGGTCAACAAGGTATCCAAGGCCTAACGGGCCCAACGGGTCAACAAGGTATCCAAGGCCTAACGGGCCCAACGGGCCAACAAGGCAGTCAAGGCCTAACGGGCCCAACGGGTCAACAAGGAGAACAAGGCCCAACGGGTCAACAAGGTATCCAAGGCCTAACAGGTCTAACGGGCCCAACGGGCCAACAAGGAGAACAAGGTCCAACAGGCTCAATCAATACTCAAGTTCAATCAGCAACAAATGAACCAACGGGTCATCCAGATCGAACCGCTTCATCGATATCATTTGATTCATCCACACGCGTATTTACAATTGCTCCAGTATCCACGAGTTACAACATATGGATACAAGGGCAGTTATTTACAATTTCTACACCATTATCGGTAACACTGACAAATGCTTCGAATCTGTATTATATCTTTTTTAGTATTGTATCTGGAACAGCCACACTAGGTGTTCAAACAACCTTTTTCATATGGGATCAACAAGCCCCTACTGCCTATATTTACTATAATACAGGCGCCACTTCGGAATATATGTTATTTGATGAGAGGCATGGAATAACAATGGACTGGGCGACTCATGAATATCTACATCGCACACGTGGAGCCGTTATTGCGAGCGGATTTGGAATCACTATACCTGCTCTTGAAATTGCTAATCCAACCAATAGTGAATTACAGTTTAGTTTAACGCAAGGAACTTTTTTTGATGAAGACTTACAAGTAGATATCACAGATGGATCACCAGGCATTTGGACAACCCCATTAAATCCTGTCTTACTACCTGTTATCTACTACAATGGTGGAAGTTGGAGAAAAACAACAGCGACCAATTATCCATTACTACATAGTGGTGTAGGAGCATTGCCTTATTATAATACAATTACAAATGGATTTGGATCATTAACTACTTGTCCAAATAATGAATATATCAATATGTGGATTGCTGCAACAAATATGGCAACTACACCTATTATTGCCATTATGGGTCAAGCATTCTATTCAAATGATACAAAAGCAAAAGAAGCTAAATGGGATGAATTGAATTTTACAGGACTGCCAATTGTAGAAATTCGTCCACTCTATCAATTAACCTATCGTTGCTCTAGTGGATATACGAATAATGACTTCCGAAGTAGCCTATTTTATTCCACAGATATTCGCTCTTTTAGCGCAATCACAGGAATTTCATCCGCCAATGTGGGTCCTGCTGGTCCAACGGGTGAAACAGGCCCAACGGGTCCATTAGGAACAGGTCCAACGGGAGAAACAGGCCCAATGGGCTTAACGGGTCCAATGGGCTTAACGGGTCCATTAGGAACAGGTCCAACGGGAGTAACAGGTCCAACGGGTGAAACAGGTCCAACGGGTCCATTAGGAACAGGACCAACGGGAGTAACAGGTCCAACAGGTCCAACAGGAGAAACAGGCCCAACGGGTCCATTAGGAACAGGTCCAACGGGAGAAACAGGTCCAACAGGAGAAACAGGTCCAACGGGTCCATTAGGAACAGGACCTACAGGAGAAACAGGCACAACGGGCACAACGGGTACAACCGGCCCAACAGGTTTGATTGGTCCAACGGGTCCTGCGGGTAATATTCCAGGAGTGTCTTATCGTGATCTAGTAACCTTCTCTTTTACGAATAATAACGGAGTGGCAGGAACAGTAATTCCATCGGCCGCAAATGTTCTCTTCTTTTATCAACCAACTGCTCTTCGCATCGCATTTGTGTCGATTGTCTATTCCACATCAGGTCAAGATCCAGGAACAGTTACTCTATCATTGTATGATATGACAGGAGTAAATTATAGTAGCACATCACTGGGAACCATCATTGGTCCTTCTGCGATTTTCACATTGAATCCAGGAGCAACGACAAATGCGCTTACTCAAGAAGTGGATACGAGCACACTTTCTCCCGCAGGGCCCTATGCTACCGCAGCCAATCGTCCAGTAGCGATTCGTATGACCGCCACCAGTGCGAACCGTTTTACGCTTCTGACCATTTGTATTGGATTTTCCGCTTAATTTCCTCTCTTCCGCCAAACAGAGAGACGTATGTCTACCTTTCGTTCTAAATTAGCCAGACAGGGAATGAGGTGCGAGCCTCTCATGCCTGTCCCTGTTATCCCTATTTTAGCCATTGCTCGAACACCTCCACGACCCATGTATCCGCTTCCTCTCCCTTTTCACCCCCCACAACAACCCGAAATTCCTCCCGCCATTGTTCCTGTGGAAATAGGAGAATATCCTCCTACTACATTTGCTACACCAGGAACAATTCTATCCAATAAAACGGGATATATGCCACCCGGATACTTGGTCTGTGATGGATCCGAAGTGTCACGAACGCAATATGCCACACTCTTTTCCGTCATTGGAACCTATTATGGCGAGGGTGATCATTATTCTACCTTTCATTTGCCGAACCTACAAAACGATTGTGATCCAAATGCAATTTACATCATTAAATATGACATGTCTCCCAATCCTTGTCCAACGGATTGTGTCTCAACTGCTCCTGCTCCCATCACTCAACCCGCTCCGATTATTATTTATACTTCGGGCTCATCCGGTGGAACAGGAACCTCTGAAGTCATTACCATCGTTGGCCCAACGGGTGCCACTGGCACCACCTCCTCCACAGGTCCAACGGGTCCAATCGGCCCATCGGGTCAAGACGGTCAAGATGGCCAAGATGGCCTAACAGGCCCAACCGGTTTAATGGGATTAATGGGTCCAACGGGTCCTATTGGACCTATCTTCTATGTGACTCCAAATGGCTTGACAGGCTCTTATGGAGAATTAACAGGTGGAACGGGTCCAATACAACCAACGTATATCAATCCAGCCTCTGTCCCTCTCCAGATTATGCCTTATCCACTCGCCTACATTCCCGCGCCAGGAACGATCCTATTAAATACATTTAACTTTGTCCCACCAGGCTACTTGGCATGTGACGGAGCAGAGATCAACCGTGCCCAATACAGTTATTTGTATGACATGATTGGAACCTATTATGGACATGGCGATGGTTCAACCACATTTAATGTTCCCCTACTTGTTACGGATGCGATGCCTGCGTATCGCTATATTATACGATATGATCTCCAGAATATCCCATGTGTTGTATTATCACCTGATCTACAACTGAGCGGAATGAGTCTCACCAACTCCAGCATGGAGATTACCTAAGTTTCCGCCCATTTCTACTGTATTTGACGAATGATTCTAAAAATAATTCGTCAAATATAATATCAAGAGCTCCACCGCGTTCAAACCCTCCGACGCCTACCCACCGACCGCCCTCCAGAAAAAAAATTGAAAAATTATTTTCTCTGCCGAGGTTAGAAAACATAAGATGACATTCACGACCAATAGCGTTAAAGTTACCAAGACTGGTATTCAAGTTGCTTACACGGATGATTCTACTGGTGCTTCTGCCGCCCAGAATCTGTCTTTTGAGGGTCGCACCTTCACTGTTGATCAGGGCCTGATTGTTTCATCAGGTAATGTGTCAATGGCAGGTGACCTCGCCGTTACGGGTGGTGCCAATGTGTCAGGCATTGCTGACATTCATGGTGCTGCTCATTTATACAGCTCATTGGAGGTAGATGGTGCGGTTCAATTGGACTCTACTCTTGCTCTAGCGGGAAATGCCGATCTGAATGGAGAACTAGATGTTCAGGGTGCGGCGAATATGCAAAGCTCATTGACCGTAGCGGGTGCCGCTGTGTTGGGCTCTTCTCTGGCTGTTTCGGGTGTTTCAAACCTGAATAATGCCGTCAATATCTCGGGTGCTGCGGCCCTCGGATCTTCTCTGGCGGTTTCGGGCGTTTCAAACCTGAATAATGCCGTCAATATTTCAGGTGCGGCTGCTCTTAACTCTACTCTTTCCGTTTCGGGCAATGCTGATCTGAATGGTCAATTGGATGTAGAGGGTGCGGCTCTCTTCCAAGATGCCGTTCAGATTAATGGTGCCCTGTCGCTGGATTCGGGCCTGAATGTTGCCTCAGCTGCCTCCTTTGGAAGCACCGTGGATATTGTTGGCGCGTCTCATCTTCAGAGCACTCTCCAAGTGGATGGCGCTACTGCTCTCGGCTCAACCCTGACTGTGGTAGGTGCTTCCACTCACAATGCGGGCATCACGGTTAATGGCACAACGGCCCTGAATGGTGCCGCTACTGTTTCAGGCGCGGCCTCGGTAGGTGGTGCTTTGAATGTTACGGGTGCTTCTTCTCTGGGATCCACTCTTCATGTAGCAGGTGCTACTTCATTGGCTTCCACTCTTGAAGTGGATGGTGCTGCCGCTCTGGATTCTTCTCTATCCGTTGCTGGTGTAGCTAACTTTGCAACTGTTGTTAATATCAGTGGTGGTTTGAATCTGCTAGAAGGTGCTCAGATCAATGGTTCAGCAGCTATCGGTTCCTCTGTATCCGTTTCAGGAGCTGCTTCATTTGGATCAACCATGGCGGTTCAGGGCAATGCAGATCTGAATGGTGATCTGGATGTTCAAGGAGCCGTCAATCTCCAAAATACATTGACATTGGCTAACAATGCGGATTTTAACGGCCAGTTGGATGTTCAAGGTGCCTCTAACTTTCAATCCTCTGTTGCTATCCAAGGAAATTCTGACCTGAATGGACAACTAGATGTTCAAGGTGCCTCTAACTTTCAATCGTCTGTTGCTATCCAGGGAAATGCTGACTTGAATGGCCAACTAGATGTCCAAGGCGCTGTTAATCTCCAGTCTGCTATTACTGTGGCGGGTGCCTCGGACCTGAACGGAGCCTTGGATGTCCAGGGTGCTGTCAATCTCCAGAGTTCATTGACTCTGGCTGGAAACGCCGACTTTAACGGCCAATTGAATGTCCAAGAGAACGCTGTCTTTCAGAAGGCTGTCCAGATGGATGGTGCTGCTGCCCTGAACTCTACACTGGCTGTATCAGGTGCCGCTAGCCTGGCTTCCACTCTGTCCGTTGCGGAAAATGCTACCTTCCAGAAGAATGTGACCGTGAATGGTAACCTGACCGTGTTGGGAACACAGACCTTGGTAAACACTGAATCGATGTCAGTGAAGGACAATGCGATTGTGATTGCTGATAATAACCAATCCGATGCCATTCAAACTGGTATTCAGATCCAGTATAAGCCATTAGATTCAGCGGATGTGAAGTATGCTGGTCTGAAGCGTCTCCCAGCTACAGGTGAGTTTGTATTTTTCAAAGACTCTGCCACTCAAATTCTAAATCCAGTGGATCAGGCCGCAGCAGAAGCTGCTGCATTGGCTGCCGCTCAAATTACAGAGAGCGGTGAGTGGGTGCAAATTGACGCTGGATCATCAATTACTGTAAATCAAGCACTCCTTGGTTCACAGATACCTGGTTATGCTGCAAATACCATTATCCTATTGGGATCAAATGATAATTCATCATGGAGACGTCTGTATGAGAAGAATGGAAGTGGCCAAGAGACGGTTATGTTCTCACAGACTGTCTCATACCGTTATTTCCGTATGATATTGAAGAATGTGTCACTACAGCCAAATTCAACAGGTGCTCCACAAATCTATCAGGTATTTAAATTGTTTAATGCTCCAACTCCACAGTCTTCTGAAAGTCAGAGTCTTGTAGACACTGGCAGTCAGGCATCTTTATCATCCAATTTGACATTTACCTATGGATCTTCAAGACCTCTTGATCTACAAATGGGTGTTCAGAATGGCGTCTATAATAGCGGATACAGTGGTAGCAATTCTACTACATTTTTCCCTCTTGACTATTCTGCCCCAGCCCCACCAGCTGATGTCTATGCCTCGGTCATTGCCGATTCCTTCAACTCGGCATCCGATGCTCGTCTCAAGAATCAGATCGTGAACTTGGATGGCGCTCTAGACAAGATCGATCACATCCGTGGTGTTTATCACCATTGGATCCATGAGAATCAGCCTCAGGAGCGTCAGATTGGTGTGATCGCCCAAGAGGTTCAGGCCATTTACCCTGAGCTGGTGAATGAGGGTGGCAATGGATTCCTGTCCGTGAACTATCCCAAGTTGACCGCCGTTCTTCTCCAGTCTATTAAGGAGCTGAAGGCCATGGTTCTGGATCTCGCCAAGAAGCAGTAAATCCATTATCCCGTCTAATTCTTTCCCATCTAACTCCCTTCTTCTCTCCACAATTTTCATTATAAAATAACATAGAATATCACAGGATACATATGTTATTTTCAAACGAATCAATAGAATCGTAATCATGGATGCCTCCGACATTATTAGACGAAGGAGAGATAGACTGCTCTACGCAAACTATCTCGCTCAACAGAATCGCGTCAATGGTGGATGTGCCAATTCTGTCCATTTACAGAATAATGGTGGAGCCATGGATGCCAGTTTGATCCCTATCCTTAAAACGGGTGAATTGGCCACTACCCCACAAGAATACGAACAAGTTCTACAATCCTCTGTCTGTCCTGTTGTTGAACAAGTCACACCTCCACCTGTTGTATTAGATGACTATATTTATATGGTTGGTGGTTTTACATCAAGTAATATAACAATGTACGATTCATCATCTAATCCATCTATTACATTATCGAATCCCGATACAGGAAATTATGCTAGACAGGCAAATTATCTTACAAAATATGATAAAAATGGAATACCAGTATGGTCAACAACATTTGGTGGAATAAATACATTAGCTAGTTATGCCAATGGATCATCTATTATTGCTAAAAATGGTTTTATTTATGTGACAACCGCAATTGAATGCGATGTTGGTACTAAAGAAATACATTTTTATAGTGCTGGAAGTAATGTTCCAGCGATTCAATTAACACTTCCATCTATTCATGACAATGGGTACTTCTTTTTGGTATTTGCCAAATATGATCTCGATGGACAAGTTCAACTGGTAAATTATTGCGGTTATACACAAAGTGGATCATTTTCACGTCCAATCATCTCGGTTGATTCATTAAATAATATATATCTTTCCAGCATGTTTACTGGTTCATTTCTTATTTATAATTCTTCTAATTTAACTACATCAACCGCAATATCAGCTTCTGCATTATCGGAATGGGATAATATTATGATCAAATACTCTCCTCAGGGCGAATATGAATGGTATCTTCATTTTGGAGCAAATACAGCAAATCCAACTTGGGGCAGTAATGCTGCGGAATTTGCTTCAAGTATTGTATTTGATTCATTAAACAATATCTATATATCAATTACTACAAATACAGATATCCCTTTACAATTCTATCATTCTTCTAACCCATCTTTATCCATTTTTTCTTTACCTCAAAATCAACCTAATAATGCGTATAATAGCATTCTCAAGATCACGCCATTGGGTAGCATTGTGTGGGGTAATCTAATACGTGGAATTACAACTGGAGGAAATAATACATATGGAGGTGGTGGAAAAGCAATACTAGCCATAGATTCACTTGATTATTTATATATTACATCGATGTATTCAGGCGGAAATACATTAAGAATATATAATTATAATGATTATAATACACCATCTATTACATTATCAGCATCTTTGAATACAGATATAGGACTTACTCGTATTAGTTCATCTGGTATAGCAATGTGGTCTACAAAAATAGTTGGATCAGCAAACGAAGTTCAACCGGTTATTTCAGTAAATTCTGATAATAATATCGTTATATCAGGTGTCACATTAAGTAACAGTATTTTCATATACAATGAATCAGAATCTACACCGATAAAAACGATTAATATGTTATCAGGTGGTACAAAAACTTTTATTGCTATTTATAACTCAGAAGGTATACATCTTTCATCTACATATATCGGTCGTTTATTTGAAATAAATTATAGTTCTCGCCCTGATATTCGATATGGATCAGATGGTTCTATTTATCTTATTTCAATGATCGATGCTCTACAGACAGTAAATTTATATGATAAACTTGGAAATGTTGGAATTACATTTATAAATCCAATAACAAATTTAACTACTATTCTTGTTAAATATGATAATGATTTAACACCACAATGGGTGGCATTTAATGATTCACAATTTAGCAATTCTCATATTTATACATTAGCATCCTAAGTATACATACTATAAAAGTTGAAATTACCTATTGATTATGAAGCATTTTTACTTAAAATATTAAATACCATCTATTTTTAGTAAAAATGGCGCACGTTCCGAGTTTTCATCCGTGTTGTCCGCCACCCACACCTCATCCACCTTATCCTCCTCTTCCACCTTATCCTCTTCCTCCCTCTTATCCGACGTGTGGTCCTCTCCCTCTTCCATCTAGTCCGATGATTCCCAGTCTTCGTCTTGCGGGTCCAACGGGTCTCACAGGTTATACTGGTATAACCGGTTCATCGGGTCCAACGGGTAATACAGGTCCTCAAGGTGTTCCAGGTAGTGCGACGAATACAGGTGCCACAGGAACCACGGGTCATACAGGCCGTTCGGGTCCAACCGGTTACTCAGGTCCCTCTGGATCTACCGGTTCTACTGGAAGAACTGGCTCTACTGGAAATACAGGTCCTACGGGTCGCACAGGCGCATCGGGTCCAACCGGCTCAACAGGCATAACAGGTCCCTCTGGCGCAACAGGAAGAACAGGTCCATCAGGCACAACGGGTCCCTCAGGCCCCACGGGCTATACAGGTTCATCGGGCTCAACCGGTCCCTCAGGCGCAACCGGTTACACAGGTCCAACGGGCCCAACGGGCCCATCGGGTCAAACAGGAACAGTGGGTCCATCGGGTCCAACAGGCTACACAGGTCCATCGGGTGATACAGGCACAACGGGTCCAACAGGCATAACGGGTCACACAGGTCCATTAGGAACAGGTCCATCTGGTTCAACCGGCACAACAGGTCCATCTGGCCCCACGGGCTATACAGGTCCATCGGGCCCAACGGGTGAAACAGGTCCATCAGGGCCAACTGGATATACAGGTCCATCAGGGCCAACGGGTGAAACAGGTCCATCGGGCTCAACCGGTCAAACGGGTCCATCAGGCCCAACAGGCTCAACCGGCCAAACAGGTCCCTCTGGTTTAACAGGCTCAACCGGCCAAACAGGCCCCTCTGGTTCAACCGGCTCAACCGGCCAAACAGGCCAAACAGGTCCCACAGGCCAAACGGGTCCCTCAGGCCAAACAGGCTCCACAGGCCAAACGGGTCCCTCAGGCCAAACCGGTCCCACAGGCCAAACAGGCCCCTCAGGCCAAACAGGCTCCACAGGCCAAACAGGCCAAACGGGTCAAACCGGTCCATCTGGTCAAACCGGTTCCTCAGGCCCCACAGGTTCAACGGGTCTCACAGGTCAAACGGGTCACACGGGTCCACTCGGAACAGGTCCAACAGGCCCAACAGGAAGAACAGGCTCAACCGGCCCATCAGGCCAAACAGGTCCCTCAGGTTCCACAGGGCAAACAGGTCCCTCAGGCACAACAGGCCAAACAGGTCCATCAGGTCAAACAGGCCCCTCAGGCCAAACGGGCTCAACCGGCCAAACGGGCCCCTCAGGCCAAACGGGTCCAACCGGTTCATCGGGCTCAACGGGTTCAACCGGTCATACAGGTCCACTCGGAACAGGTCCATCAGGCCCAACCGGCCCCACAGGAACATTAGGAAGAACAGGTCCAACCGGTCCATTGGGATGGACAGGAGCAACTGGTATTATGGGTCCAACGGGTCCTGGTGGAGCACTGGCCTATTATGGTGTCTTCTCTAGTTCAGAGACTCAGACCGATTTCTCTACTGCCCGTGAGGTAACCTTTAATACGACTCAAGAGGCTCGTGGAACATTAATTGGATCTCCAGCTAGCCGTATTGTGATTGAACATATCGGTGTCTATGAACTAACCTTTAGTGCCCAAGCTGTCATTTACTTTTTTGACGAAGAGTTTCTAACTTTTTGGTTTCGCCGAAATGGAACGGATATCCCCAATTCAGCCTTCTCTCTTTCCCTTAAAAAGCCAAATGAGTTCATGATCGTGAATAACAATTATATGCTAAGTCTGAATGACAATGATTACATCGAAGTTATGTTCAAGAGTTCAGGCCAAAATGCAATGTTACAGGCTACAGACAATGCAGGTATTCCTGATACTCCATCTGCCATGTTTACTGCCCGTCAAGTTACTTTTACTGAATTGGGTCCATCAGGAACGACGGGTTCAACCGGTCCAACAGGAACATCAGGAACGACTGGTCCAACGGGTTGGGCCGATAAATATGCGACATACACTACCGTTCCCGCCCTTCTCACACCTGTCCAAGGTGAAACGCAAACATTAACAGTGGAAATTAAACTTGCTTATCTTCCAGGCAATTCGGTCAGTGTCGTTTCACAGACAGATCCATTCAACCGATTTGAAGCAACTGTCCAGAGTTATAGCAAAGATACTGGCATTTTAGTATTGTATAATATTCAAAACATTTTTGGAACCTTTTCGAGTCTGGATCTCTATACTGTCAATTTGGATGGCATTGATGGTCCAACGGGTCAAACAGGAACAACAGGAACATCTGGTCCCACGGGCACATCGGGTCCCACGGGCACAACCGGTCCGACAGGCACAACGGGTCCCACTGGCATCACGGGTCAAACGGGTCCAACGGGCATCACGGGCCAAACGGGCCCAACGGGCATCACGGGCCAAACGGGCCCAACGGGCATTACAGGTCAAACCGGTCCCACAGGCATTACAGGTCAAACGGGACCAACGGGCACAACTGGCCCATCGGGCACCACAGGTCCAACGGGCACCACAGGTCAAACCGGCCCAACAGGCACCACTGGACCATCAGGCACAACCGGCCCAACGGGCACAACCGGCCCCACGGGCACAACAGGACCATCGGGCACAACCGGCCCCACGGGCACAACGGGCCCATCTGGCACAACGGGCCCCACGGGCACTACCGGTCCTACAGGCATCACAGGCCAAACGGGTCCAACAGGCACAACCGGTCAAACAGGCCCCACGGGCATTACAGGTCAAACAGGTCCAACCGGTGAAACGGGTCCAACGGGCACCACGGGTCCAACGGGCACAACTGGTCCATCAGGCACAACTGGTCCATCAGGCACAACAGGCCCCACAGGCATAACTGGTCAAACGGGTCCAACGGGCACGACAGGTGAAACGGGTCCAACGGGCCAAACGGGTCCAACTGGTATCACAGGTCAAACGGGTCCAACAGGCACAACAGGTCCCACAGGCATAACAGGCCAAACGGGTCCAACCGGTCAAACGGGTCCAACGGGTGAAACCGGTCCCACGGGCCAAACGGGTCCCACAGGTATTACAGGCCAAACGGGTCCCACAGGTATTACAGGTCAAACGGGCCCAACGGGCACCACGGGTCCCACGGGCACAACGGGTCCAACGGGCACAACCGGTCAAACGGGCCCCACAGGCATCACGGGCACAACCGGCCCATCAGGCACTACAGGTCCAACGGGTGAAACGGGTCCAACAGGCACCACGGGTCCAACGGGTCCGTTAGGAACTGGCGCAACAGGATCAACCGGTCCCACTGGCATCACAGGTCAAACGGGTCCCACTGGCACCACGGGTCAAACGGGTCCCACTGGCATCACAGGCCAAACGGGTCCCACTGGAATAACGGGTCAAACAGGTCCAACAGGTGAAACAGGGCCAACGGGCACAACGGGTCCCACTGGTTCGACGGGCCAAACAGGTCCAACGGGCACAACGGGTCCCACAGGAACAACGGGTCAAACCGGCCCCACTGGCACAACGGGTGAAACCGGTCCAACGGGCACAACGGGCCCCACTGGAACAACCGGTCCATCAGGCACAACGGGTCCAACGGGCACAACCGGCCAAACCGGTCCCACAGGCATAACGGGTCAAACGGGCCCCACAGGAACAACAGGCCCATCAGGCACAACGGGTCCAACCGGCATAACAGGCCAAACGGGTCCAACAGGCCAAACGGGTCCAACTGGCATAACAGGTCAAACGGGTCCAACGGGAGCGACAGGCATTACAGGTATATCCTTTTATGCCAATCAGGGTCTTCCTTCCCAGACATTGGGTGTGGCAGGTGATTCCTATGCGGATATTACTAAACTCAATGGAAATGTCTATCGCAAGGTGGCTCTGCCCTGTCCTCCACCTGTGGTAAGAACCTTACCTACCTATTCAGGAACGACCTATAACTGTTCCACAGAGGCTGAGCTCCAGACCAACCATGGTCTAGCACAAACGGGAGATATCTTGCGAGTGACAGCAGATATTGTTCTCACTAGCACATTTACCCTTTCCAAATCGGTCAAACTGACATCAGACACAGGATCACGTAAGATTACCTATTCTGGCACAAATTCAATTACAATTTCGATTACAACAGATAATGTTCTTATTCAATTCATTACCATTGAATCCACAGGAACTGGGTCAATTGAATCCTGTCTCAATTTCACATCAACCACGGCGATGAATAACTATGTGGACGATGTTTTGATTCAGACAAATGAATTTGGCATAACATCAGGCAATCCTCAAATTCAAATTACCAATTCTCGTTTCACCTATACACCGACAGGAACGGCGGGTGAGTCGCATCGATTTATTTCACTTACACGCATCACAAGTTCTACCATCATTGCGAATAATACATTTTCAGGAAGCTCCACTACCGCGAATTCCACTCAATGTATTTTTATGAATGGAGCCACCGCAAATTATAACAATGGTTCATTGATCATTATGAATAATAATAACACAGGTCTGAATGGTGTTCAGCGTGTATTAATGATGGAGTGTTCGTTGACCAATACAAATTTCAGTCTCATTATTCTCAATAACACATTCACTTGTTATAGTGGATTCATTATCCATTATATAACAAACGCACTCGATGGCATTCATGTCATTTGTGCCGAGAACAACACAGAAATTCTGGGAACAGGAACGGCAGGAAGTAAGGGTCTGATTGGTTGTGACACATTGGGTTCCACAGGAAATACGATTGCTCCTATTACGATTTATTCTTCTAACAATACGATTCCCGCTCTTCTTACAACTTACACGGATGCAACCATGTTGAAAGATCGTGTAGTAGCCTATAATAATTCTAAATTCAGTGCCCCCTATCCATTTGTATATGGTTGGGTAAATGATGGTGCTTCTATTTTGGGTCCAACGGGACAAACAGGCACAACGGGCACAACGGGTCCCACGGGCACCACGGGTCCAACAGGCACAACAGGCACAACAGGCCCGACGGGCATCACGGGCCAAACGGGTCCAACCGGCACAACCGGCCCATCAGGCACAACCGGTCCCACAGGCACAACCGGCCCAACGGGCACCACGGGTCAAACAGGCCCGACAGGCCAAACGGGTCCAACAGGCATCACGGGCCAAACCGGTCCAACGGGCACCACTGGTCCATCAGGCACAACGGGTCCCACAGGCACAACTGGCCCGACGGGAACAACCGGTCCCACAGGTACAACGGGTCCAACGGGTGTAGCGGGTGTATCAGGAACAACTGGAGATACAGGAACAACAGGTGTAACAGGTCCAACGGGTGTAGCAGGTGTATCAGGAACAACAGGTCATACAGGTGTAACGGGTCCAATTGGAACGGGTCCATCAGGAGCAACGGGTCCAACGGGTTATTCAGATCGTTTTATTACACAGACCACACAAGCAGTTACCTTGACACCCGTTCAGGCGGGATCGGTCACGTTGACAGTCTATTCTGACTTGGCCTATGTAACAGGAAACAGTGTGGTAGTTGTCTCTCAGACCGATCCAGCCAATACTCACTTTGAGGGCTATGTAACCTCTTACAATTCAAGCACGGGTCAGCTTATTCTGTCCAATCTACAAAATGTATATGGTGATTACACCACCCCCTCTAGATTTACGGTCAATTTGGACGGTATCGATGGTCCGACAGGAACGACAGGAACATCGGGTCCAACGGGTCCCACGGGTCATGCAGATAAATTCAATACGTCTACTACCTCTGCCGTTACGATTACCCCTGTCTTGGATGGTTCGGTCACATTGACGGTTGGATCTAAATTGGCCTATATGACAGGAAATAGTATCGTTGTTGTCTCTCAGTCGGATCCTGATTCCTATTTTGAAGGTCGTGTTGCTTCGTATGATTATGAGTCAGGGACATTGGTGGTGGATCGTTTACAGAATATCCATGGATCCTTTTCATCATCTGTTACGTATAATGTGAACTTGGATGGCATTGATGGTCCAACAGGAACGACTGGCTCCTCAGGTCCGACGGGCACAACCGGCACAACGGGCACAACGGGAACAACGGGTCCAACGGGCATCACGGGTCAAACCGGTCCAACGGGCATTACAGGTCAAACGGGTCCAACGGGCATAACGGGCCAAACGGGTCCAACGGGCATAACGGGCACAACCGGTCCTACTGGCACAACGGGCCCATCGGGCACAACGGGTCCAACCGGTGAAACCGGTACAACGGGCCCGACTGGCACAACAGGTCCCACTGGTATTACGGGTCAAACGGGTCCAACGGGCATCACGGGCCAAACCGGCTCGACGGGCACAACCGGTCCGACTGGTACTACTGGTCCAACGGGCATCACGGGTCAAACGGGTCCAACAGGCATCACGGGACAAACCGGTCCGACGGGTGAAACGGGTCCAACGGGAACAACAGGTCCAACGGGCACAACCGGTCCAACGGGCCAGACGGGTCCATCTGGCACAACCGGTCCCACAGGCACAACAGGTCCGACGGGCATTACGGGTCAAACCGGTCCGACAGGCACAACCGGTCCGACGGGCACAACCGGTTCAACTGGTATCACGGGCCAAACCGGCCCGACGGGTGAAACGGGTCCAACGGGCATCACGGGCCAAACGGGTCCTACTGGCACAACAGGTCAAACGGGCACAACAGGTCCAACGGGCACAACGGGCCAAACGGGTCCAACGGGCACAACAGGTCCAACGGGTCCAACGGGCACAACGGGCCAGACGGGTCCAACGGGTCAGACGGGTCCCACGGGCACAACGGGCCAAACGGGTCCAACTGGGTCTGTCTATCCAACACAGACACAGGGAGATGTATTATTGGCTCCCGTAGAAAATGGATCGGTATCGTTGAATGTAGGAGAGGGATTGGCATATACACCAGGGGTGACAGTGGCGGTAAATACAACCGGTTCCATATCGTATACTGCCATTTTGGGTGACTGGAATCAAATCCAGATGCCATCTGCGATTACGGCAAATTATTATCAATTAGCTACTCGGGATGTAATTTATGCGGGTCAGCTACGTTTTCCACTGTCATGGTCTCTTGTAGGATCGAATGATGGATCGGCATGGTTTCTATTGGACTCACGTTCCAATGAATCATCGTGGCAATCGGCATCGAATGGTGTGAACCCTGCTTTGTATAATACATACGCAATTGCTACACCTGCCACTTATTCATATTATCGTTTGATTATTACACAGACAAATACAGTAGCAGGTGGAAATCCTTATAATTATCTGGCATTGACTGCGTTCAATTTGGCAACAGGAACGACCGTGTCCAATTCATTCGTGACAGACGGTGTAATTTATCCTCCTCAAATGAATTCCAATAATGAGGGGGGATACGTATTAACGACTTCATTTACTGAACCACAGAATTCATCTAGTGGATATTTATATTGGTTGACATACAATCGTGGTCAGACGCTGGGAAGCATTAATCAGACCTATGTTCGTGATTTTGATGTTTCTGCGATCTATGCAGGAGTCAATCATACCTATTCAGGAACAACTTCTACATCGTATGGATCAGGTACTACACCCAGTGCCCGCTTTCAAGGTATCGTATCTGCCTACAATACCTACACAGGTGCGATGACAATTCATCGTATTACAAATGTGACGGGATCATACACAACCGCAACATCTTATTATGTTAATCTGAGTGGTATTGATGGAAATACAGGCGCAACGGGTCCAACGGGCATCACGGGTCAAACAGGCCCGACAGGCCAGACAGGCACAACAGGCCCCACGGGTATCACGGGTCCCTCGGGTCCAACCGGCTCAACGGGACAAACAGGTTCATCAGGCACAACCGGCCCCACGGGCACAACGGGTCCAACGGGTGAAACGGGCCCCTCAGGCACAACAGGCACAACCGGCCCCACGGGCACAACAGGTCCAACGGGTGGAACAGGAACAACCGGCCCCACGGGCCCCACAGGCATCACTGGCCAAACAGGTCCAACGGGTCAAACGGGCCCCTCAGGCACAACGGGCCCCACAGGCATCACTGGCCAAACAGGTCCAACGGGTCAAACGGGCCCCTCAGGCACAACGGGAACAACGGGTCCTTCAGGCTATACAGGTCCAACGGGTGAAACAGGAACAACCGGCCCATCGGGAACAACGGGTCCTACTGGCATAACGGGTCCATCGGGCCCCTCAGGCCCCTCGGGCACAACAGGAACAACCGGTCCCACGGGCATTACAGGTCAAACCGGTCCAACCGGCGAAACAGGTCCCTCGGGAACAACGGGTCCAACGGGTATCACAGGTCAAACCGGTCCAACCGGTGAAACAGGTCCCTCAGGAATAACAGGAACAACCGGCCCCACGGGTCCGTTGGGAACGGGATCTACTGGTTCGACGGGAGAAACTGGCACAACGGGTCCAACGGGCCCCTCAGGCCAGACGGGTCCAACGGGCGAAACAGGCACAACGGGCCCCACAGGCACGACGGGCCCCTCAGGTCCAACGGGAGAAACGGGAACAACGGGTCCAACAGGCACAACGGGTCCCACTGGTATCACGGGTCAAACGGGCCCAACGGGCGAAACGGGAACAACGGGTCCCACGGGCATTACAGGTCAAACCGGTCCAACTGGCATTACAGGCCAAACGGGCATGACGGGCACAACGGGTCCCACGGGCAATAAAGGGCAAACGGGCCCGACGGGAACAACCGGTCAAACGGGTCCAACGGGTATTACAGGCCAAACCGGTCCCACAGGCACAACGGGTCCCTCAGGCCAAACCGGTCCAACTGGCATCACAGGCCAAACAGGTCCATCGGGTCCCACGGGTCCAACGGGTCAAACGGGTTCAACGGGCATCACTGGCCAAACGGGTCCAACAGGCGAAACAGGTCCAACGGGTTATGCGGATAAATTTAACACTTCAACCACAACGCAAGTGATTATTACTCCATTGGAGGGTGGATCTGTATCTCTAACGGTGGGAAGGGAATTGGCATATATTACTGGAAACAGTGTGGTGGTCATTTCTCAGACGGATCTGCATAATCGTTTTGAAGGCACAGTCTATTCATATGACAAGCAAACGGGTGTAATGGTTGTTCATAATATATATAATGTTCTAGGAACCTTTGGAACATATACAACATACAATGTGAATCTGGACGGTATTGATGGAGCCACGGGTCATACAGGAACAACGGGTCCAACAGGCCAAACGGGTCCAACCGGCCCAACGGGCACAACGGGAACAACGGGTCCAACTGGTGTAATGGGTCCCACGGGAGCAGGAGGAGCTCTTGGTTATTATGGTGTCTTTTCGGATTCAACAATACAGACCGATTTTTCAACAGCAAAGGCTTTTACGTATAATACAGTAGAAGCATCAAATGGAATATTATTAGGAACGCCCATTTCTCGTATTTATTTTCAGACAACGGGTGTGTTTGATATTCAGTTCTCTGCACAGATTCAATTAGAACAAGGAACTTCAGAAACAGTTACAATCTGGTTTGCTAGAAATAGTGTAGGAATACCACGAACCGCCACAAATATCACATTAACAACAACAACCGATTATTATGTAGCCGCATGGAACATTGTAGATACATTTCAAACAAATGACTTTTTGGAACTTTTCATGGTGTCTACTGGTCCATATGCGCGTATAATTGCCTCTCCTGCTGTAAATGATGTTCCAGCAATCCCCTCCATTCATGTAACAGTCACTCAAGTGATGTATACACAGGTGGGTCCATCAGGTGCTACAGGAACGACAGGCACAACGGGTCCAACGGGCACAACCGGTCCAACGGGTATCACAGGTCCAACGGGCATCACAGGTTCAACAGGAACAACGGGTCAAACGGGTCCAACGGGCACAACAGGTCCGACGGGCCAAACAGGTCCCTCAGGAACAACGGGTCAAACGGGCACAACGGGCACAACGGGTCCAACGGGCACAACTGGGCAAACGGGTCCAACTGCCGCGACAGGTCCGACGGGCACAACGGGTCCAACGGGTTCAACGGGTCAAACGGGTCCAACCGCAGCAACGGGTCCAACGGGTTCAACGGGTCCAACGGGCGCAACGGGCCAAACAGGTCCATCAGGAACAACGGGTCCGACGGGCACAACGGGTCCGACGGGCGCAACGGGCCAAACAGGTCCATCAGGAACAACGGGTCCGACGGGCACAACGGGTGCGACGGGTCCGAGATATACAAGCATCTTGTCTTATAAGCAATATGCGGGAACGCCCACCACATATCATTCAACAGGAACCGCCCTCCCATCTGCCATTCCAGCTGGATCGTATTTCTATATGGGTGAGACGTGGACATTGGGATCTCAATCACTCAATAATTTGGTAACGATGAGTTCCATTCCTCAATTTCAAGTTCAGCGCCGAGGTATTTACACGATTACGTTTTCATTAGGAGCCTTACCATCCTCGGGTGATGTGGAGATCTTTATTTCCAAGAATTTGACGAATGGTGCTGATTTACAACCAACTGCTATTAACCAATTGTTGGTATCCAGTCGCGTCTTTACACAAGAGTCTATCCATTGGACAGGATACATCAATACCACGGACTACTTTTCAGTGGGTGGATATACAAACGTCAATGTAGAATTAACAGCCAATTGTGAATTAACCATTGCATTGGTGGATGGTGCGGAGGGTCCAACGGGTCAGACGGGCACAACGGGTCCATCGGGCCCATCAGGAGCAACAGGCACAACAGGCACAACGGGTCCATCGGGTCCAACGGGCATAACGGGTCCATCGGGCCAAACAGGTCCAACAGGAAGAACGGGTCCAACGGGTCAAACGGGTCCCACAGGCACATCGGGCACAACGGGTCCAACGGGACCATTAGGAACGGGTGGAACGGGTCATACGGGTCCGACCGCTTCTACAGGCACAACGGGTCCAACGGGTCCATTAGGAACGGGTCCAACGGGCTCAACGGGCACCACTGGTCCAACGGGAACAACGGGTCCACTGGGAACGGGTCCATCAGGTTCAACGGGCCCAACGGGAACAACGGGAACGACGGGCACAACGGGTCCGTTGGGAACAGGTCCAACGGGTGATACAGGGGCGACAGGCACAACGGGCACAACGGGTCCATTGGGAACGGGCCCGACAGGTGATACAGGTGCGACGGGTCCAACGGCCTCCACGGGTCCGACGGGTCCAGCCATGACACCTTCTCCATTGGCCACCATGTCATATACATTGGGGGTGGATCAGACGGTTGTGACAAACACGGATACACCTGTTCAGTTTGACACATTGGATGTCTCGGCGACGTATGGAACCATGACGGGTGTGTATGATTCATTGACGTATACCTTTACAAATACAAGCACGGTTCATCAATTGTATATGGTGACAGCATCGGTATATACGGGATCGGTATATTTACAGGCGGTAATGAAGATTGTGAAGAATGGAACGGATGTATTTAGTCCAACAGCGATTAATCAACAGGCGTCCATTACAACCACCGCAGTGATCCGAATGGCACCGAATGATACGTTTGTAGTGTATTATTCGCAAGAAACAGGTAATGATCAGACATTGGTATCAGCGGGTGGATTGACGCGTTTGACGATCACACAGATGGACAATGTGATGGGTTCCACGGGTCCGAGTGGTCCCTCGGGTCCAACGGGAACGACGGGTCCAACGGGTCCAAGTGGTCCATTGGGAACGGGTGCGACGGGTATGTCAGGAACGATCGGTCAGACGGGTCCAACGGGATCGAGCAGTCAGTGGTTGAGCACATTGACGGGAACGGGAATGTCGATTTATTATTCACAGGGCAATGTGGGTATTGGAACATCGAATCCAACATCGACCTTACATGTGGTGGGTGATATTTACGCAACGGGTGAAGTAACTGCATTTTCGGATGCGAGATATAAGACGAATTTACAGCCATTGACGAATTGTTTGACGCAAGTAAAAGAGATTCATGGTATTCGTTATGAGACATTACCACCTTATGTGAATCCATCGCATAAGACGCATATTGGTCTATTGGCGCAGGAAGTAGAGCAGCAATTTCCAGAGTTGGTAAAGACCGATGAAATGGGAATGAAATCGTTGAATTACAGTCAGATGGTGGCTGTTTTACTGGAGTGTATTAAAGAGTTGACACAGAGAGTGGAGAGACTTGAGGCGAAACAGTAAATGGATAACGACAGATGTGAAATGATATATTCATTGAGGGTTGATAAACGGACCAAATGTGATATCGAGTTAATAATAAATGGTGCGATGAATCCATTAATAGGATTTATGAAAAAAGAAGATTATGAATCAGTTGTGACCACAATGGAATTATCTGATGGACAATTATTTCCATTGCCTGTATTATTGCGCCTAACAGAGGAAAGATATAATGAACTAATTTCTAAGAATGTAAATAAGATAACATTGGTAGATGAGGAGGATTATCCACTGGCTCTATTTTATCCAGATTCATGGTATAAGACAGATATAGAAAAAGAGTGTAAAATGGTATATGGGACAAGTGATTTATCACATCCATATGTTTCTTATTTGAAAGGGGGTCAATATAAGTATGGAGTAGGTGGCCGTTTGGAAGAATGTGATAAGCCAACGCGATATATAACAAATAAATATGATAAATCTCCAAGTGAAATGAAAAAATGGATAAGAGAACAGGGTTGGGATAATGTGGTCGTATTTCAAACGAGAAATCCGATGCATCGTTCACATATGGAGATGACAATGAGATGTTGGTCTAAATTATCAAATAAAACACTATTATGGATTCATCCAGTTACGGGTGTAACACAAGAGGAGGATGTGAGTGATAATGTTCGTATGAAATGTTATGAAGAAGTGATTAAGGAATATCCACAAGAAATACCTGTATATTTGTCAACATTGCCATTGAGTATGAGAATGGCAGGTCCAAGAGAGGCAGTATTACATGCAATTATACGTGCGAATTATGGTGCTACTCATTTTATGGTAGGGCGTGATCATGCATCTCCATCTTATCCGAAGGGGGTATATGGTATATATGATGCGCACGATTTATTAGATAAATTAAAATCAAGATTATCTATTGATATTATATTAACTGAGAAGTTGGTATATGTTCCAGATGATAATCAATATATAGAAGAATCAATAGTAAAGAAAACAGGCAGACATTATATGGAGTTATCAGGAACGGAATTGCGTGATAAGTTAAAAAATAATCAAGAAATTCCGATTTGGTATACATATCCATCAGTAGAAAGAATATTACGATCTGCTTATCCGAATAGTGGTTATTGTATCTATTTGGTGGGCTTATCAGGATGTGGCAAAACAACAATTGGACGAGTATTAGAGGGGGTTATTATAAAAAGTGAAATAAGAAGGAAAATTACCTTACTAGACGGAGATGAATTACGTCTTAGGTGGAAATATCCATTAGGATTTACTAGACAGGATCGTAGTCTCCAAACCCGTATAATGGGTTCAATATCATCAGAAGTGGTGAAACACGGTGGAATATGTATTGTCTGTAATATAGCACCCTATGAGGATGACCGTATGGCGAATCGTCAACTCATTTCAAGGTATGGAAGATATATTCAGGTATATGTGAATACACCTATCGAGGTCTGTGAGAAAAGAGATAAGAAGGGGTTATATGAAAGAGCAAAAAAAGGTGAGATCCAATTAACAGGTGTAAATGATCCATTTGATGAGCCAAATGAAAGTGATGTAATATTGGATGGTAGGAGACCTATCTATGAATTGGTAGATTCTTTATTAAATATATGCGACATATACAGTTCCTGAAACAATTCCAATATCAAGAGCGCTATAGTTTCCAGCGGTAAACAGAAATGTATCACCTGGCCGCATAGGTACTGTAGTGGATCCAGATTCAATTAGATTTGGAGTACTTAATCCAATCTGTCCTAAATTGTAAGAGTAATCATGAAAAGTATTTCCAACTACGCCTTGATTAAGAGTAACATTATGTAAGCCTGTATAAAAATACATCGCAGCACTATATGAGTAGCGCTGGACGGTATATGCCATGTATACACCAATTACACGTGTAACAGGACCAGTTGGATTCCATGTAAATGTTCCCCAATTCTTTCCAGTCCATTGAGCCCATGTTCCATAATAGCGATAATATGGAACATTAATCGTTGTAATTTGTACAGGAACTGTGGTGGATAATTGTATTCCACGATATGCTCCAATACGAATAGGGAAACTAATAGGAAGAGCGGGTTTAGAAGTATCTACATTTATATATTTACTTAATTGAAACCCCTTACCATATGCATTATTTAGAATGGTCATGCTAATATTTGTAGTTGGAATGGTTACATTTGATCCAGAAGTACGGGTTGTTCCAGTTGCGTCTAGTAATCTTTGAGCCATTATATCTGATAATGAAAGCGAGTAAAATCTTCAGAGTAAAAGGAAGAAACCCATGATTTTAAAATAGGTGACTGTATATACCATTCTTCTTTCGATATCGTAAATGGACTTTTGTTATGTATTGTTTGAAAGGGGATTGTATTAATTAAATCGGTAGAATAGCCCCATCTTTCTAATACAGCAGTGAGTTCTTTTGATATTTCTTCAATATGTAGAACAGTGACTGTATGATTAGTATCAGATGATGAAAAGAATGTATGCTGTGGTCGGAAAAATGTTCCAAGGTCTGTAGACCAGAAGGAGTCATCTTGTTCCTTATTTTTAAGGTCCTTTACAAGTGAAAGACATCCGTCTAATGTAGGAGGATAATTATGTAATTCCATAAGATGCGTATGTAAAAATGCGGAAATAAATCGATCATATGGATTTCGAACAATTGTACATGTTTCTTGCGGAGGAATTCCTGTTTTCTCTTGAAAAAGACATTTGGCTTTTTCTTCAGAGCAATGAATGTAAGAAAATGACATATTTAATGGATTCCAATAATGAACAAAACCACCGTCAACATGGGTTATATATTTATAAAGTGACGTTCCTCCTGATTTTGGGATATGGAAAATAACAATTTTTTTATCACAATTCCAAAGAAGTGGCATCTCTATATTTCTTACTATGATAATCATACTAAGAAATATAACAATTGTGTAATATTAATTTTAACAGAATTGGCATCCGCGGCGCTTTCTAAATGGGCACTGGCATTGTCCAGAGGGCATTCCACAACTTCCACAAGGAGAGCGACGACGGCACATAGAGCATTGTCCACATTCTCCACAGGAGGAGCCTGAATCAGAATCAGATGGCCAGTTCGCATAGAGCATCACACCAAGAACAGCCAAAAACAGGATGATCAATATAGTAAGAAGGAGCATTTCTATGAAGAGATGAGAAAACCTACTGACTTATCGAAAAAGAGAGACAAGGATCAAAAGGCCGACAATTTGCCAGGCAGAACGAACGGGGCGGACTACCGTAATTAACTCGGCAATGGTGCTATTCCATAAGAATTTACCAACAAACGCAACAATAGCAATGGAGATTGTAAGAGCCATAATGGATGCAACTAGTTCTTTATACATTTGATAGCGACCGGAACCGGATACATCGGTCATTCCTTCAACGCCTGCTCGGCACAAATCACGCAACATGGGTTCTATTTTAGCGCATTATAATTTAACCTGTTAACCTACTAGCCCGTTTTTTCGCAGTATCCTGCGTTACCTGTCCCAAAAACGGGTTTCTAACCCGTTTTTTCGTAATGAATCGACTCCTTAATAATCACCTCGCGATGTTCTTGAACATAATTCATCAAAGCCTTTGCCTTTTCTTCGGACTGTAGATAATCGGTAATGAGTTTTTCCATATTTTTTTGTCCAAGACCTGCCTGTCTCTTTGACTTTTTAAACAAAACGCGTCCGCCCGAATTCTTCAAATCCAGCGCACCAATATTATGGCTTTTCATCACTCGCAAAATGATATCTTCCAGTGCCTTCATCTTTTTATTGACTTCACGCATCTGAATCCGTAGACCATCATTTGCTTCTTTGAGTTTTCGCCACTCAATAATGGAATGAGTAAGAGTCGTCAATTCATTCTCTTGTGGTGTAGTAAGTGCTTCACTTGGCCAATCATATTCTTGCTTTTGTTCGGATGACATTGTTATCTGGTTAGGGATAATAGTCACCGATGTGTTTTAAATGCTGTAAAAATTGATTGAGAAAAGGATTCTAAGATAGAAAGATAGACAGAATTGGTTAGAATGAGCAAGTCAAAGAAGAGGGAGGAGGTCGGTGATGGGACAGAGAAGATGGCAGAGTCTATTCTGTATGAATGGTGGTATGCCATTGCGGAACAGATCTTTGAGCGTGTATGTGAGGTGACAGAATTAGATGAGGAACAGAAGGAAGCATTGCGCGAGGTAGCATTACGTCCAAATGATTTTCAAGTAGAGATTGAAGAAAAAGATTAAATATCATCATTACCAGGAAGTTCTGCTGTATTAGCGTTAAGTAGTGGATCTCTCATATTATGTAAAAACTGGACTTTACCTTTTGAGTTGGCAATAACGATATTTTTATTCATGCCACCGCGGCGTCTTCTTATGGTGGAACGGCGAGTCCCGCGAGTCCGTCTTGAATGGGAATGATGATATCGTGGATGGCGTCGTGTGGGGCGATAGGAGCGAACATGGGCTCGTTTCGTTAAGAATCGACGATGTCTCATAACTATCTCTACTAGATTTATTTTACATCCTTGGGAGAATAGACAAGTCGTAATCCCTTTTCTTTGGTATATTGCTTCAATATATTTTTCGCAGATTGACCCTTCTTAATAGAGATACCCGCATTTGTTTGTAAATAAGAGCGAATGCTCGAATCAGAATCGGGAAGGAGGAGACGTTTCCCCTTCTTTTCTGGGCATTCATTGGATAGATGACCGAATACAGAGCATTCAGAACAGAAGAGAGCCTGGCGTAACGGACATTTTTGGTCGGAATGGGGTAGAACATATCCACCTAGAATACGATCGCAGTGAATACACATAGCTGATACTTTGGAGGGCTTAAAGCCCCCTATTAATTTCAATTTTTTCCAGAATAAGAAGAGTGGGTGGGTAGAGGATGGATAAAAAAGATAGACAGACATAGTAGAATGTCGGCCGATCATATTCATTTCTTTTTACATCTCCGCAATCAACTCAAACTCCATCATTGGCAGACAAAGATCTACGCTCGTCACATTGCTACCGATAAAATCCTAGAAAAATTGGATGAGGCCATTGACGCCTTTGTAGAAATCTACTTGGGAAAATATGGTCGCTCCCGTCTGACAGGGAAAAATGCTACAATTACACTACAGAATTTGAGTGAAGCAGGAGCAACACGTCTTGTAACAAGTTCTATTAAATATTTACAGGGGGTATTGACACGATCACTCAAGGAGCAGGACACTGATCTTATGAATCTACGCGATGAGATTCTTGCCCAATTAAATCAATTACTGTATCTCTTTTCTCTTCATTAATTACAATGGAAAGGGGATGATCCAGCCGAGAGTGGAGCCATATTCACTCGTTCCGTTTGCCATAGCATCGAATGGATATAATTTGCTAACAAGACCTATTGCGCTTCGATACTCAAGAAGTTCGCTGCTTTTTTGAAACCGATAATAAATGGGTGGCTTGCTGGTCTGTAAAGAGGAGATATATGCATTTGAGTTGAAGGAATATACTTTTAAGAAGAGATCCATCTGTTTCTGATAATTACGAGATTGGTAATCACTGAGAGTGGTGACCAGCGGTGGTAGTTTAACGTTACGAATATCATAGTTTTCATATACCATGTAAGTAGAGGAGAGAAAGCTGTCTCCTCCTGCTGCGATTAATTCGCTGATCGTGGACTGTGTATACAAATAGGGAAAATATCTCGGATAGTTCACAAAATACTGTTTATAGTCTACATTACTATTCAGCCATTGAGTCAAGCCACCCATATTGTAAAAACAAACAGGAGGGATTGATCCAGGTTCAGGAAAAGGCGGAGGTAGCAATGACATGATTCTATGTTATTCATCATATAAAGATAATTCGTAAAACACATATTAATCTTTCTTCCCCTTTATCTCATGTCTTCTTTCTCTGAGACAGGATCACTTCCTGGAAATACTCTATTGACAGGATCACTTCCTGGAAATACTCTATTGACAGGATCACTTCCTGGAAATACCCTATTGCCATCCGATGAGTGTTTCGCGCCTTATCCACTTATCTCTCTCAAGGTTCCTCCGTCTGATAAACAGATCATTGTATTTGGATCGAATGATGTAAACGACCAGACACTCTTTTTGAATGGCCTTACACAGAATATTTTAATTTTATATGACCTATTTGAAAGTTTGGGATATTTACCCTATTTACTACAACACCAATCGGGCTCAGAATCACAGAAAAAGGCGTTTATTCATTCGTATCGGACGGTTACTTCCCAGGATATGGTAAAATGTGGTATGCGCATCAAACTATTTATTGAGATTGGTATGAGCATTGATCCATTGACACGTCAATATTTGCGATCAACAGGGGCAAAAATCACAAAGCTCTATTTGGGAAATATTCTGAATATTGATGTGGAAACGATTCAATATTATCCTTCAATGTTTTTTAATCATCATATTGTGGGAGAATTAGATGAAATATGGACAAGTCCGCATTATCGTCAGCATTTGGATTATGCAGCGATTCTAAATCGAACGGAGATGGAAAAAGCACAAGTGGTTCCGTATGTATGGGACCCCTGTTTTCTTACACGCTATCATCCAAAAGAAACGCTGGATTGGATCCCACCTACGTCATGGACACAACAGGATATTGTTATTATGGATCCCAATATTTCTTTCCAGAAATGCTCCTTCTATTCTGTCCTTCTTGTTGAGGCATTTTCCAGAAAATATCCTGAATGGAAGGGGACGCTTCATGTGATTAACGGAGATCGATTGAAAATCAATTCCTATGCGCATAATCAGTTACTACCGTCCTTGACATTGTATGCGGGAAATCGTATAAAACTGTATGGTCGTAAGCGAATTCATGAGATTTTGTTGGAGCATCGTTCTGCCTGTTTCTTGACACATCAGTGGAATAATGATTATAATTATATGACGTTGGAACTGATGTATTGTAATTATCCGATTCTCCACAATTCAGAGGGTTGGGCAGATTATGGCTATTCGTATTCCATTAATCGTTGGGAAGAGTCCATTGATGTTCTATATCGTGCTCTACACTCCCATTCAGAGAGTCTGTCTGTCTACAAAGCGCATACAGCGCATTTGATCTGGAAACACAGTATTTATCATCCAGAGATTAGAAAACGTTGGTTGGAGCGACTTCAATAAGAGACAGAGAGACAGAGAGACAGTAATTTATATCTAAAGATAAATGATCTAATATCATTAATCTGTGGATATTACAATGAGAATTGGCATTACGATTTATCCGTCAAAGCCATTATTCGAGAGTGGAGCAAATCAGACGGCGCTTCAATTGGGAGAGATGTGTTCACAATGGGGTGCGAATGTGATTTTTCTTCATTCAGGTCTGTATTCTTGGTGGTCGGATTATCCACTCCCTTCTTATGCATCGGAAGAGCATTATCATACTGTATCGCATAAATCATTGGATATATTAATTGATGTGGATGGAACATTGGTGGGAGACGTCCGAGAGAAGATGGCAAAACAGACTGTTGTTTTTCTCAGGACATTTCTACAGTTTTCGGAGATGGATCGTTCGGTCTATATTGAATGTCCCTATGTTCCTCGAACGATGGATGCGGTGAAAGAAGTCTGGTGTTGGGACCAGTTAAATCCTGTAGAGACCATTCCTTCGATACAGACCATGTTTCCTTGCCCGATCCGTCGAGTGCCTTTTTTCTGGACACCGACCATTACAGAGCATTATTCAAAGGGAAAAGTGGGCCTCTTCGCTCCTCAGCAGGAACACTATACCGTTCATGTAGCAGAGAAAGGGACAAACGAGAGTTCGTGTGTCATTCCATTGGTAGCGATTCGTGAGGCAGTGAAGAGACAGATTTGTCCAAAGATGAATTATGAGGTTCATCGAATGGAACCTTTTCATGAGAACCGATTCTTTAAAGAGAATGTGGCAATGAATATTGAAATGGATAAATTGCCGATTGTGGTTCATACCAAAAAGACACCCTTTTATGAATGGGTTCATTCCGCAAATCAGGTTTTCTTTTCTCATTCGCGTTTTACATATCTTCGCCCGAGTCTTCTCCATTTGGTTTGGCTTAATATTCCTTTGTTTCATAACAGTCCGATCCTGAGTTCTCTACATCCATCCTTGAAACGTGGATTTTATTACAGCAATGAGATCCGTGAATGGCTTACTGTCTGTTCAGATTTCTATACCAATCCATCTGTCTGGTGGGATCATCTAGAGGAGAGACGCAAGGCGATTCAACAGGCCTATGGTCTGGAAACCCATCGATCCTCGTGGGAAGGTATCATTAACGGTCTGTTGGAAGACCGAATGCCTTTAAGTCCTCCTACCTCTGCCTCTGCCTCTGCCTCTGCCTCTGCCTCTGCCTCTGCCTCTGCCTCTGCCTCTCAGGTTAAAAAGAAGACCTGTATGATCGGATTTACAGATATGTGGCAGGGATTTCCTGTAAATTCAAATACATTGATGGACGCACTGAGAGTAGTATATCCTGATACAGACATTGTGGGGGTGGATTATAAGACGTATCCTCGTCCAGAGGAGATCTCCGCTCTTATGGTTGGCTTATTTGGAGAGGAATGGAAGAAGGCTCCTACCCATCTCCCTAAAATTCTATTGAATGGTGAAAATTGGATGATCAAGGAAGATCCTGCCATTCATCTGTTTCTGTCTTGTTCTCCCAAAGAGGATTCATCTCATATGCGATTTCCTACATGGATGTGGTTTGTGGATTGGTATGGTTCCTCTACTGAATTACCTTCTCCCTCCTGTACGGATAATCCTATTCGTCTTCCCCTGTCTTTTGCGAGAACTCCTCATCCAAAACCCTATGAAGATCGCCCCTCTTTCTGTGCGTTTGTTGTGAGTAATCCAATCTGTAAGATACGAAATGACACGTTTCATCTTCTTCATCAATATAAACGAGTGAATAGTGGTGGGTCATTGTTTAATAATATTGGAGGTCCTCTTTCCCTAAAATATCCTGGTGGCGGAGCAGGTGATGTCTCTAAATATGAGTTCTTTACACAACATCGTTTCACACTGAGTTTCGAGAATTCACAGGCACATGGTTATGTAACAGAAAAACTTCTTCATGCAAAAATGGCAGGATGTGTCCCTGTTTATTGGGGTGATTCTCATAGTGCGAATGACTTTTGTCCAGATTCTTTTTTACAGGTATCCCATTTATCTGACCCAACACAAATTGTCGAAGAAATCAAATCGCTAGAATTGGATACAGAACGCTGTAAGCGAATGGCATCTACTCCTCTTTTGGATCAGACAAGAACCCAACAAGCAATGAAACAATTGGAGCGTATTGCCCATCGTATCTGGGATCTCATCTATCCATCCTCTTCCGTCTCCTCTTCTGTCTCATCCTCTTCTGTCTCATCCTCTTCTGTCTTATCTGTCCCATCTGTCCCACTTCTGTCTAATCCATGGAAAGCCACGTATATTGTCAATCTGGATTCACGTCCAGATCGTTTTCGAACATTAGAGGAAACGGAGACAACCCTCTTTCGCACATTGAATCCTCAGCGTGTCTCTGCGGTGAATGGACGAGAATTACAGATGACAGAAACAATCTACAAATTATTTGAATCGAATGAGTTTGGATGGAAGAAGGGAGTGATGGGGTGTGCGCTTAGTCATCTGGATCTGTGGAAACGAATTGTTCAAGATGGACAAGACGGATTTTACTTGGTATTGGAGGATGATGTGCGTTTCAGACCTGATTGGTGGAACCAGCAATCTCTCTATATGAATTCGATTCCAGAAGATGCCGATCTCCTCTACTTAGGAGGGGTTCTTCCACCGAATCGCCCAGCACTGTCTTCCGCACTTCAGCATAAAACGTCTCATTGGTCGGAGATCAAATGGAATACGTTATTCACTCCACAACCTGCCCCTATTTTCCATTTCTGTACCTACAGTTATGCCATTCATCGCCGTGGAGCAATCAAACTTCTTCGATATCTAATGGAGTCTACGAAGCGTTTTACTGTTCCCGTGGATCATTTTCTAATGAATCCATTCATTGGTCTCCAGAAATACGTGGCGAATGATCTGCCTGCCTATTGCTTTCAAGACAGTGATCCATCCTACGTTCAATCCGATTTCAATAATCTACAGAGAAAAGATGTGTTTGACAGTGATATATGTAATAATACAGAGCATTTCCAAGAGGAAGATCTTGCTCGTTTCCTTTTACAGCATCATTCCTCTAAGACAGAATCCAACCAAATGATTCTGTATCAGATGGTAGAATCAGAAGATGCTCCTCTTGAGTTGTATGAGCGTGTCTGGCTAGAGGATATGTTTCAAAAGAAGATTGAGTGTCGTCCACTTGTCTCTATTACAGAAGTGACGGATCTTCCCCACGAAGCATGGTATATGGTTCAGCGTCCTCATTCACAAAAGTGGAATAAATGGTTCCATCATCTCCAACGAAAGGGAACACCTTTTCGTATTCTCCATCTGAGTGATGAGTTTGTATCCGATATGATCGGATGTTATACACTTCCAAGCTGTAAGGCAGTTGTTAGAAATTACATACGACCGGATACTCCTCTGTTGCCCTATGTGAAGACAATTCCACTAGGCTATCATCATAAGGCTACATCTGTCACACCCTTTTCTAGTCGAAAATGGGTATGGTCTTTTCATGGGACAGACTGGTTTGGTCGAAGAGAACAAGTAGAATCATTCCATGTCTTTCAGCCCAATGACTGTCGTTTTCAGCCGAACTGGAATCATCCATCGGGATCAAATCAAACAGAGTATCTGTCTTCTCTTTCTGACAGTAAATACTGCCCGATTATGGCTGGAAATAATGCAGAAACCTTTCGTCTGTATGAGGCCTTAGAGGCTGGGACTTTACCTGTAACTACCATTAAAGATAAAGAGTATTTGGATTGGATTGAAAGTGAAATGGGTTTATCAGCATTATATAGCTGGAATGATCCGATGAAGGTATTTACAGAGAATCTTGGATCGGACACGATTCAACAAGAGGTTGTGCGAAGATGGTCGGAATGGAAGAAACGCATCCGCTTACAGTTGTCCACGCTTCTTGAGGGCTGAGGCACGTTTCATGGCATCACGGAGCTTGACGGTCTTATCCTTGGCCTTCATCTGACGGTAGATCTTCGTAACGGCTTGAGTCCAAGCGCGAGCACCTTTGGACAGCTTACGAGTCTTTCCTCCCTTGCGACGTCCGCCCTTTTGTGGAGGGGCTGGAGCAGCTGGCTTGGCCGCATCGGCAAACGCCTCTGGCTTTCCACCCGCGGGGTTGGCAAAGGCTTCTTGGATACTGGCTCCAAAGGCTTCCTTGGCACCACCATGAGAACGACGATTGCGACGATTACGCTTTCCACAAGATGACATGTTTTCTTCTATTCTATTTTAACATTTTATTATCTCGCTCTGAAGGGGGTCTTCTATCCTAATAGGCTGTATGCCAGAAACCTAAAGATAAATGATTTAGCCATTATTTAGTAAAAGATGGCAGGATCATCTGATTTTTCAAGCTTTGTAAAGGAACTTCAGTCGCTAACGGGCTCTTCGGCAAATCCCGTAGTCTCTTCTTCGGCACCAGAGTCTGTCGTGGGGGGAAAGAGGGTGAAGCTACTTATTGTATCCACCCATACCAATCAAGTAAATGGTTATAGTAAAGTGATCCATCATTTGATCCAGCAGTTGGCACAACAGCCATGGTTGGATGTGGTTCATTTTGGAACACAGAAGATGGTGAATGCCGATCTGGCACGTCCGTATCCATCTTCTGTTCGTGTTATCGATGGAACAGCGATGGAGAAGGAGAAGCAATTGGGATTCGCATTTTCAGAACTGCCAAATGTGATTGTGTCAGAGAAGCCAGATGTCGTGTGGATTTATAATGATATGTCGGTGATCTGTACCTATTTAGAAGCAATTCGTAAAGCGATTGAGGTGCGAACATTCAAGATTTGGGCATATATTGATATCACGTATCCGAGTCCGCCACAGGGAATGATGGATACGATTAATCGTGATGTGGAGCGTATCTTCTGTTTTACTAAGTCATGGAAAGAGGTATTGAAGAATCAAGGTGCCACTCGTCCAATTGATGTGCTTCATCATGGTGTGGATTCAACGGTCTATCGTGCGATTCCGAGGGATGTAGCTCGTCAAACATTAGGTCTTCCAAAGGACATTTTCCTATTTACGTCATTGAACAAGAATATTCCGCGAAAGCGTCTGGATCTATTGATTATCGCATTTACAAAGTTGATGGTGCGATTTCCGATGAAGCCTCTCTTTTTGCTCATTGTAGCCGACAAGGGAGATCGTGGGGGATATCCATTGTTTGAAATTTTTGCTCGTGAGATTAAGTTAAATGGTGCTTCTGTGGATCAGTTTGGTAATCGTTTGATGATTACGACAAAGGACACATGTTATCGCGATGAGGATGTGAATCTGCTGTATAATTGTGGTGACGTGGGTGTATCGTGTGCGGATGGAGAAGGATTTGGTCTGTGTACGTTTGAGCAGATGTCGTTGGGTGTGCCCCAGATTGTTCCAGAGATTAATGGATATACGGAGTATTGTTTAGAGGAAAATTCATTGCGTGTCAAACCAAAATTCCGTGGATATCTTCCACAAGCGCATCATTCGGTGATGGGTGAGATCAATGTAGTGGATCCAGAGGATGTAGCAAAGGCCATGGAGCGATATGTTTTTGATGATGATTTGCGGAAAATTCATGCGAAATTGGGTCAACAAAAGACAGCCCAATATACATGGGATAAGGTATCCGTGCCATTGGTGAAGCGTCTCAAGGCATTGTTGGAAGAAGAGGATGATTAAAAGAAATAGATATGGACAAATTCAAACTCTGTTGGTATATTTTCCATGGTATCTAATCGTCGGCTACGAAATGGATTGGAATACAGTTTCATATGATATCGCATTTGGAATGGAATGTGATAATACTGAATAATGCTATCTACTAGATCAGAGCGAAGGTCACTGCGTGTAATGATTCGTTTGTATCCCATAAACGAATCATTAAGATACAGATTTTCAAGCCGAACATACCATTCTCTTTCCTGTTCTTTCTGTTCTTTCTGTTCTTTCTGTCTCTGTCTCTGTTCCTGTTCCTGTTCTCTATCCATTCTCGATCTTGTTCTATTTCTGATCATAGCTTCCAATAAAAATTGATCAATTCGACATAGATCAACAGAATACATGGAACGCATCTCAAATGAAGTGGTTTATTATGGATCGTGTAGTACATGGGGTATATGAAAAGAAGGAGACTATTTCGGATGATCTTCTTTTCATTGCGGATGGATATGAAGGGCATATTCCCAATCGCATCGGTTTTAACTTTCCAATGTCATATATTAAAATGCATCATAAGAAACATGCTTTATTACAGTATGAATCAAAAGCAGATTATATTATAGTATATCGTAAGGGAGATGTGAATACAAAACGTCATGAATTACAACATGCAAAGTATGGAATGGATAAGGAGTATCGTGTGAAGGTAGCCCATGTATGGTATTCATTGGATAGTGAAACACGTGATCGAATCAAGGCGATTTTGTTAAAGATGAAATATCCAGATCGCGAGGAGATTTTAATAGACGAGTTTCAGGCCTACTATTTTACAGAAAAGGACAATTTCTTTGGAGTCACACTTTCTCCATCTCCATCTCTATCTCTATCTCTATCTCCATCTCCATCTGCCAAATGAATCCGGATAAAAACTTCTTCTCCCGTCATAGACATAGAATGATATGGTTCATTCCTTTTTTAATATTGACGGCCATTGTAAGTTACACCTATTATCAGCGTAGTATGATGTATGAAGAGCCATTTTCTAGCCAGCCTGATTATAAAAAGGATAAGGAATATCAAGATCGTGTGAAGCAGTTGACTGATCGGTTTGAGCCTTATTCGTCGGGAAAGAGAGTGGTTCAAGAGTTGATGGATAAGGAGAAGGATGTCCCAGATGCAGAACGTATTCTCCTTAATTATCACGCCTTGGCATGTCGATATCCAGGATTTATGGGTCCTTTCCCATCCGGATACATGGATCCAGATATTGGAATTCTAACAGCCGTGAAGGCGGGCTGTCGTGTCTTTGTGCTCGACATTGACTATATTGATAAATGTGTGAATGACAGTGTAGGTTATTTTCCAAGATTGGTGGTGAGAGACATCCAGAAAAAGTCAATGATCAATGAAGAGACACAGAAGCCACTATGTAATACATTAAAGGATTTCAATTTAAGAACGGTCTGTCAGAGAATCAATGATTATGCTTTTTCATCAGAATCTCCACAGAGGGACGATCCTGTGATTATTGTGTTGTATTTTCATCGTCGCCCGCCAGGTTCGCATAAATCAAAGGCGGTTCTTGATTATTATTCCTATGTTGCGAGGGCATTGGAGCCCTTCCGAAATCGTCTCGTATTGGATGAATTGGAGGGTGGCAAATTCTATCGTCATCAGCAAGAGGGTAAATTGCTCATGAAGAGAGTCACGGATTATAAGGGTAAAGTGCTCATTTTTAATAATGCGAATACAGAGGGTTTTACAGAGGTAAAGACATATTCTGCGATGGAGGATCTCGATTTCTTAACTAATTTGCGTCTGTATGCGACACAGACAAAGTTGGGCGTGACAGAGAATGCGACGGGACAAATGTTTGGCACTCTTCAAACGGTGGAGGATTTTATGAATGTTCCAGATGACAGAAAAGAGTCTGTTCAAGGAGAGACGACCTTGCGATGGACCATTGCTCTTCCACAGAATCCAATACAGAATCCAACCAAGGAGGTGTATCAAAAGGTTACCTCTGTCTATGGTGTTCAATGTATTCCAACCATTTTATTTGATGAGTCCAATTCCTATTTATTTGAAGATGCCACCTTCAAGCGTTATGGATTTCGTTATAAGCCAGCGAATCTAAGATATCGTAAGCCACCTGTCGTAACACCTGGCGAACCCAATCCAAATATGAACGCTCGCGGAGGCCGTCTTATCCCTCCAAGTATTTAAACGCGCCCCCCCCATAAATGCCCATCTAAAGGAAAAAATTGAAATAAGGAAAGACAGAAAGAGCGAAGTAGATTATTACCCATTATGTCACACCGTCAAGAGAATACGAATCAAATGAATAAGGCTCTCCAGTTGTTGAGAGAGCATCATACAGATCCTTCTTCACTCATGATTCGCTTACAGAAATCGCCGACCATGACTCAATCTTTCTTGGATAAAACGACAGAGACGCAATGGAACTTTATGATAAGACGTCGATCCCGACTCTTTCTTCTCGCAAAACCTGAGGATAGTGCGCATTATGTGGATATTCACGTGATGAGCACAAAATAACGGCATCATTTACCTAACTGTCGAACCAACCACTCGCACATTCCCTCTAATGTAAAATAGGACCGAACGCGTCGCAATACTTCTCTTTTTTGTTCGTATTCTTCTTCTGTCACGGCAGCCAATCGTTCATACAGTTCGGGTAATTGATCAGAAGAGATAGATACCGAAAAAGTAGAATAATCTAATTCATCCTTGTAAGGCAACCACTCTACATCATCCCATACATAGACGGGAACCACATCCAATAACATCGCTTCAAAGAAGCGAAATGAACTGCGGCCATAACCACGAGGAGCCAGACAGAAACGTGATCGGCGAGTGATTTCAATAAACTGTGTAGCATCGTCCTCTTTGACAGAAGCAGACCATACTCCACGGGAATGAAAATAAATACCATTTTTATCATTTAATGCATCATACAATCTCTTACGAATGGGATGTGTTGATAGTGTTCCTATAAATGATGCCAAAATATCCTTATCTTTCCACGATGATCGTTGAGTATATAAAAGACGATCAGTAACATCTTCATAAATTAACGGAAGGATCCGATTTCCAGAACATGCTCCAAATACAATGGTTTGATCTGGAAGTGGAAGTTGTGGTCCATCGTCATGTTGGACACATGTAAAGAATTGCGTATCTTTGGGATACATTTGAAGTGCTATTTGTAAAACGGTTCGATATCTCGCTTTCATTTCGGAAAAAGCAGGATGATTTTGTAGATTTGTCCAGTAAATGGGAATATATACCCAATTTGTTTGGATATGTTCTCTATGTGCTGTCAGATACTCGTAAATATATTCTTCCATATATTTTCCATTTTTAAAGGGGGGATATACATGTGAAGTAGATAGGCGGAAAAAAGTTGGTAAAGAAACAATACGCAAATGATTTTCCATTTTATTTATCTTATGATAACATATCACGTTATCATTTATTTTATACTCATTTATAAAATTGAACAATAAAAAAGTTAAAGAAAACACTAACTTGAAAAAGTTCCATTAACGCACTCTGTGATACGAGATTTGTTCGTGACTCAAACTCAAAAGTTACTCTTCTTTCTAAAATCACAAGAATGGCCTCTTACACTCTCAACTACAATATGGATATTACTCCTCTTCCTATTTATTCTATTCCTGTTTCTATTAAAACAATGTCAGGTGATATCATTCCCATGATGATCTCATCTGATATAACGGTGAAACAATTTTATGAATGGGTTTGGAAACGTATTCCTGAACGAATTGCCCTTCAATGTCTTGATTTATTTCGTATGGATTCGGAAGAACCTCTTCTTCCTCTATCTACACCACTTTATCCTCAACGGAATGAAGTATTTCATGTCTCTATGGAAATTCATCCTCATTTATCTATTCATCTTGATTTTAAATCAAATGCTTATGATCAGGATAAACTCTATGAATCATTTGAAGTTCTTATCTACATCTGTTTTCCAACTCAATTAGAATCCATTGAGGAGAATATTTCACAAAGAAAAATAAATGATGCAATGTATTATCATCCGACGGATCAAGATGGTCGTCCAATTCCTCATGGTGCGCGACACAAAGCAAACCTATACCGTTTCTTTGCTCGTGATGAAATGATTGATAATACACTTGTTACAACATTTTATTCAGCGAATAATGTTCAGTTTATTCAACCCATCATTGGCGGCGCAGAATATAATGATAAAGGAGATTGGATGATTACAATCAATGAAAATACTCAACGACTTGAAAAACTTGGTGACATCTTTAAGGATCTATTACCTGCTTCAAAAAAAGAGAAAGCAATCCTTTCACAAGCCCTTGAAGATAAATGGGCTGAAATGGCTATATGATCCATAGATCGTCTAATTAGATCAATAAAAGAAAACGGTTAAGATAGATAGAATCATGGAGGACCAATTTTCAGGATCATCCCTTCTTTCGTATCACAAAGGACATAAATCATTTGAGGATCAAATCAAGCGTATTAAAAAAGCGGCAGAAATCGCACAAGACAAGATCGATTATTATATGGCACACAATGAATCCGTATTACAGGCGATTGAGGTAGTGGAGAATTTTTTAAGAAAGAAACATCGTATTTGTTATGGCGGTCAAGCCATTAATGCGCATTTACCCGATAAGTATAAGTTCTATGATCCAGAACGAACGGTTCCTGATTATGATTTTTTTAGTCCAAATCCTGAATTGGACATTCGTATCTTGGTTCAAGACTTGAAACGCGCAGGCTTTACCGAAATTTCCGCACGAGAAGGAATGCACGAAGGAACGGTTAAAATCTATGTAGAATATATTCCTGTCGCAGATATTACGGCAATTGATCCTATCTTATATCGAATCCTTTCAAAACGTGAATATCGTGTAAATGGAATCTCCTATATGGATGTGAATACATTGAGAATGATGATGTATTTAGAACTAAGTCGGCCGCGCGGTGAAGTAGATCGTTGGCCAAAAGTCTATGAACGATTATTACTGTTGAATACATATTCCTCAAAACATCGCTCTTCATTTTGTAAGCGTTCTCTGTCTTCTTCATCTTCCTCCTCTCTGTCCAAACAAAAGGTAGAATTGATTCTGGACTTCTGTATCCGAAAACAACGTGTTTTTGCGGGTCTGGACCTTGTCAATGTATATCAACAATCATATCGTCGGAGATCAAAAAACATAGAATGGCTTGTTCATACTCGTAAGCCTATTCTGTTTTATTCTCCTGAACCTGAAAATGACGCAGAGACACTTCGTGAGAATTTGACACGGACAGACAGAGAGCATACACGATATCACATTAAAAAAGAGAGCAAAACAGGTGGAGGAGAATTGTTACCGACATTGACCATTCTTTATCAAGATAATAAGCCGATTGTATTCATCATTCATCAAACAGCCTGTCATTCTTATTTTCAACTACCGATGAAACGAGATCATCGCCAGACCCTTCGAATTGCTTCCATGGATACATTGATTACTCTGTATTTCAGTCTGGCACTCATGGATTCTTCCTATCTGGATATGGGTTCTATGGACTGTCTTGCCAATCAATTAATTGAAATCAGTAATCAAATGCGATCACGGCCCGACAAGTCCCCCTTCCCCTTTATTTCCATCAATTGTGCGGGTCATCAGACTTCATTGACATCTCTCATTCGTGCGAAAGTCAAACGAATGACAGAACGAAAGGCTCGTCTGAAAAAAGTCTTAAATACTAATCAATCTTTACAGACTTATCGTAAGACTGTTAAACAGCGGAAGAAGACAGACTAACGTAAATTTTGATTAATCTGTTCAAACAGCTGTTTAAGAGAAAACATGGATTTATTCTGTTGCTGTAAATTCTGATAGGCAACAGGATCTTTTTGACGGAGATTATCTAGCTGGTTTCCGCCTGATGGGACAGAATAGGAGGGTCCCTTTTCACCTCCTCCCATTTTTACATCTTTGATCCATTCGCCCGATTGTGCCTTATTCTGTATTTCTTTCGCTTTTTTGGACAACCTCGCATTCAATTCCATTGCTTGTTGAATACGTGGTTGTTGGAATTGTTCGAAGCGTCCAATCAGTTCTCTCTGTAGGCGTTCTAATCGCTGTGCTTCATCATCTTGTTGTGCTTTGAGCAATTGACGAACGAGTTCGGGATTCTCTTTGAAGCATTTTGATAATTCGGAGCATGTCGCTTCAAATCCTTCAAAGGAGGGGATTCCTCCACCCTGTAATGCGGATTCTACTTCTTTCTGGGCTTTCATCAATTGACCATTCATCCATTCTAGGGCATGAAAGTAGGGTTGGGCATCGGTAGGAATACGATCACGAAGTGGATCCAAATCCTGTAATGTATCTACTTTGGGAGGAAGAGGATCCGTCAAATAAGGAAAAGGTTTTCCCTGTTCACGAACTAACTGTCGAACAACTGTATTAAGAGTAGAATCTGGAGGAATGGTGCGATCTGCCTGTCCAGGTTCTTTCTGTAGTTGAAAAGCAGTAACAAGCGCATCTTTCCATCTTGTCATGAAATCTTTATGGAAGATCATAAATGTGTTATATTTTTCTCTAAATTCATTGCTTACCTGTAAGGTAACAAATCCTTCATCGACTACAGATGAGGGATTAACGGATGGTCTCCACCATGAATCGATGACATATGGTTGGTCTGTCTCTTGATGTGTTTTTACAAATCGAAAAAGGAGAAACAGAAGAAAAAGAAGAAAGGGAATAAGCCATAACATTCTATTGAACATGAAAGATAATATCCGGACAAAGCAGAATTATAGATGTATCCAACAAGGTTCTGTCATTCTTATACAGAAAAAGTGAATATTTATGACCATCCTGCATTTATTCGTGTTCCGACCTGTCCTTATCCGCGTCCACAGCCTGTTCCTCTGTATTTTCCATTAGGTCAATGTGGACAGCCTTATCCCACTCCATCTTATGCTCCTCCTGCTCCTTATTGCCATCCGACGCAAGGCTGTATGATTCCAAGACCGTGTTAAAGAGGAATCCTGAGACTGTCTCTAAAAGGGAAGGACAGAGTAAGAGGATGCCAAGAAGAGAGAGAAAATGTTATCCCAGACAAATAGAGGAAATGGAGTTCCAGCCTTATCCTGAGATTATAGAATATACCGTGAAATTAACGGATGGTAGAAAACTAAAATTCAATATCGCATCTATTTATTGGCTGGAAAACCATCTTCATCTCCATGGAATACAGAGTGTGAAATCCATTATCTTTCGCTTTGCTAATCCACGTTATTTATCCGTCTATTATCCTTATTCCATTCATAATATCGTATTGGAAAGAACAAGTTACTTTCTGATTCCCCATTTCTATCATTATTATACCGTAAAAAATGAGAGAATGGATATTCCTCTACAGCAACAATATTATGATTTTTGTGCCATAGAGCAGTTTCTTTATCAGCATCCAATACTATATTATCATATTTATGCGAATCTAATGCGCCCTCCATTTGTATCATATAGAAGTCCTCCATTTACACCTTCTCCGACACAATATACTACGCCATCCGTGCCATTCTATGATTTGGGTTCAAAGGAGCAAGACACAATGATGCCAATGGAAGTAATGTCATAAATGACAAGATGACATTCCATGTCGCACTGAATAAAGAGTGAGTGTCCGAATTCGCGTCTAAACATCTTCTCCATATCGACCATGTCTTCCAAGTGATTTTCCACACAACGATCAATGAGAACGGTTTCTACGAAGAAGGGGTGAATCACCGATTCAATGAGATGAGACAGTTCAGATGAATTCAATGTAGCCATGTTGAAGCACACCCTTCCCGTCTTCTCCCCATCCGATTTCAATTTTTTCCTTTAAATGCCACCCGCCATTGGATCGCGATCCACCCTATGGAGACAGGTTAGATAAAATCCGACTTAAACCAATCCAGTCACTAATTTACCAATCCAATACATGACAGAGTGTGTAGAATATATCCGACTTGCCCATTCAACGGATGAAGATCAAAAACGTGCGCATGAACACAATCGGATTATTCTTCTGTTGATGATCCGAAATGAATCCAAAATTATCCAACGCTGTCTCCAACACGCACTACCCTATGCCGATGCGGTTGCCATTCTGGATACTGGCTCTACAGACAATACGATTGAACTCTGTAAAGAGACCCTCAATGCCTCACAGAAGCCGTATTTGATTCGCACAGAGCCGTTTAAGAACTTTGGACATAATCGAACGGTATCCTTTCATGTAGCACAGAGTCTGTGTGCTAAGCTGGAATGGGATCCGATACAGACCTATGCTCTCGCAGTGGATGCCGACATGGTGATCTGTCCTCAACCCGCTTTTTACCAATATCCCTTGACAGTAAATGGATATAACTTGATTCAAGAGAATGGTCATCTTAAATATTATAATATGCGTCTGATGAAGTGTTCACATCCATGGAAATGTATGGGGGCCACACATGAATATTGGTCAGGTGATCCAACAGAGAAGATTCCCTATGAAGTCTTCTACATTGATGATCGGAACGATGGTGGATGTAAGTCTGATAAGTTTGAACGTGATGTCCGTCTTTTATCAGAAGAAATTAAGGAAGATCCCAAAAACGGTCGTGCGCATTATTATCTAGGTCAAAGTCTCAAAGATCTCGGCCGATTTGATGAAGCGATTGAGATGTTTAAGAAGCGTATTGAGCTCGGTGGATGGATCGAGGAAGTATGGTATGCACATCTACAGATCGGCCGATGCTATGATCACAAAGGTGATGAACATCTCATGGAATATTGGATGAACAAAGCCTTTCAATATCATCCGAAACGCGCCGAGCCTCTCTATCATCTCACACGCTACTTTCGTGAAAAATCACAGCATTATAAGGCATATCATTATTATCAAAAAGGTCGTCATATTCCATTTCCAAAAGACGATGTTCTGTTTATTGAAAAACAAGTCTATGAAGGCCTCTTTGAATACGAAAATACCATTCTGTCCTGTTATGTCCGACCCTTCCCCCATGAGAAGCTGGAATCGCAACTGGAAATCATCCAGTATTTGAATCGTTGGCCGCATTATCATCAGAATGTATTCGATAATCTTGTTTTCTATGCCAGTCCACTCGATGGTCCCGTTTATGGTGGAACCTATCAAAAACTTCTTCTGCCACCTATTCAAGAGTATGAGGCCTCTTCCTGTTCTCTCCTACCCTTTTCACAAACAGATAAGAATCGCCGTTATGTGCTAAATGCTCGTTATGTCAATTACAGTATTGACTCACAGGGCTGTTATCATATGCGTTCACCGGATGGTCATGTAAAGACGAAGAACGGTCTCTTGTTTTTGAATGAGTTTTATCAGCCAACAGAGAAGGTAAGAACGCTTACAGAAGAATTCCGAGCACATCCGAGCAATATCGAGGGACTGGAGGATATTCGTCTCTTTTATCACAATAACAAACTCCAATTCACTGCCTCTTCAAAGAACATTACCCCCACAAATAAAGTGGTGATTGTTTATGGTGACTATTCCACAGAACATGGACGTGTAGAGAATTTGAAAGTGCTTGCTCCTCCTCGTCCATCTGATTGTGAGAAGAATTGGATCTATGTTCCCCAATCGTATCTAAGCGCTGTTCCCGCTGTCAAACACAGCACGCAACCCAACTTTCTGTTCGGCTGGCATCCGCTTCAAATTGGATCTATTCATCCTGAAGAAGCGGATGATGTGTATTCAGGTGAGCTAAAGATTCATACTGTTCAGAATACTCCTGCTTTTTTCACGCACTTCCGTGGTTCTTCTCCACTGGTGGAATACAATAATAAGGTCTATGCGGTAGTTCATCATGTCAAGTATTGCACTCCACGTAATTACATGCACGCGCTCATTCAATTCAACAAAGAGACGATGAAAGTAGAAAAATATACCCCGCTCTTCTGTTTCCGTAAGACAGCAATTGAATACTGTATTGGGTTCCATATTCAAAATGATACTGCCACGTTCGTCTTTTCCGAGAATGATTGCGATCCAGGCATGATTCATGTGCCGTTCAAGAATTTTCGCTGGTTGATGGTTTGAAACAATCGCTCGTAAAATCAGATAATAAAAAGGAATAGAAATAAGTAGTATTATCTACATGTTTCTATTATTTGATCTGGACGGTGTACTAGTAGATTTTAGAGATTTACATAAGAAGGCATTTATTCAAGCATGGAATTCATTGTATCCGTCCTATTTGATTCATGAGGAGTTACATGAAAGAGAACTAGAGGCGCGCAGTACAAAGCAGAAGATCGCTATTCTTATGAATCGATTCTCTTCTCTTTCTGTGTCTGAGAAGGATGTATCTTTATTAAAACAGACCCTTACCTCATCCTTATTAGAAAAAGAGCCAGTCTACGACCATGTCAAACAAACACTACAATGGCTGAAAGAGCAAAATATTCCATTCGCCTGCTGTAGCAATAGTATTCTGTCTACCATACAGACATCACTAAACAAACTCGCCCCTCTGTCTAATTTTGCCTTTCTACTTTCAAATGAAGATGTTTCGCTACCCAAACCCTCTCCTGAAATCTATCAACTGGCGATTCAGCGGAGCGGAGCCTCTCCTGAGGAGATCCTTGTTTTTGAAGATAGTGTGGTGGGGAAGAAAGCGGCAAGAGATGCGGGCCTCCATGTGATTGATATCATTGACGCATTAGATATCACCCCTCGCTTTATAGAATATACACTTTACCATCGGATGCGCCCACTCTTACCACAATTCAATATCGTGATCCCAATGGCAGGTCTCGGATCACGTTTCTCCACAGTAGGATACAATATACCCAAACCCTTTCTCCCCATTTTTGGAAAACCCATGTATGAGACAGTTCTTCATAATCTAATTCCTCCTGAACTTTTTCCTCATACCCAGATTCATCTTATCGTTAGAAAAGAGCATTTGCCACTATTTCATAACCATTCTTATTCTAATCTTCATCTTCACGGAATTCCATCACTTACAGAGGGACCAGCATGTACTGTTCTTACCTTAAAAGATCTAATTAATAATGATACACCACTCATGATTGCAAATTCAGACCAATATTTGGAATGGAATGCGATGGATTTTTACTATTGTCTTTCTCATCCGGATTGGGATGGAGTGATATCGACTTTTCATCAACCAAATCCAGAAGACAAACGTTGGTCATATGTAAACATGAATAATCAAGGAGAAGTGACGGAGGTGGCAGAGAAACAAGTAATTAGTCAATGGGCCACTACAGGTATTTATGGATGGAAACGAGGATCTGATTTTGTTGAAGGAGCGGAAAAGATGATCCACAGAAATGAACGCGTAAATAACGAATTCTATGTTTGTCCGGTTTATGATCAGACGATTCATTCAACACCACCGAGACGGATTCGAACACTACATTGTAAAAAAATGTGGGGTCTAGGTGTTCCAGATGATTATGAGTTATTTTGTAGGACATTTAACACTCACTAAAGTAGTGATCTTATGGAAGAATTTCATCAATTTCTAAGACGTAACTATCAACGAATTGATTCAATGAATCAACGACCGATTAAACAAGATGAATTAAATGGACCGCTTACGTATTGCCGTGCCGTTTGGACAATGGGCAAATGGGAACATCAACCCGCCTTTTTTGAATTACAGAACCAATTACAGATCTGTAAAGAATATGCTACTCTTTTTTCAGATTCAATAGATGACGATGATACAGGTCGCCTTCATTTCTCACTTTTTCAATTACAAACCTTTCCACAAGATCCACTGATGTTATCTACCGAACAACATGAACGTGACTCTAGCATTATTCAACGCCATCTATCTGTTTATCCAGCGTTTACTGTTTTTTTTCGTGGTATAACAAGAACAAAATTCGGATTATTTCTTAATGGGTATCCAAGTATCCCGTTACATTCTGTAAGGGATAAGATACGTCAGACGATTTCAGATCTTCATGAACCACATGCTCAAGATATCTGTCATGCCACGCTTCTTCGTTTTCACACCTCCCCTTCCGAAGAGATTCTTCAACAGTTAGACACCCTGGTAGAGAAATATAAAGATATGGAATTAACATCAATGACTCCACAGACATGGGAATATGGATATGGAACATGGCTACAGCGTGAAACAGAAAGGATAGTGATGAGAGAATGGTCATCCCATCCACGATGGATTCTTCATCGCGGCTTAACCCATGGTCCAGATTTATCATTAGAAAATAATGAAAATAGGATTCTGGAGAGAATCGCAGAAGGTTGGGAGATTGAAATGGATGTATGGTTTCTTTCAGGATCGTGGTGGATAGGACATGATCATCCAACTACGCTCTTACAACATAGAGAATTACTTACTCATCCACAATGTTGGATCCATTGTAAGAATTTGGATGCGCTGTATCATATTCCAAAAGAGTCCCATCATTTTGTTCATGATCGTGATGTGGCTACATTGACATCTAAGAACTATATATGGTATAATATTAATCAGTTTATCACTCCCAATCCAAACTCAAGTAAAAAATCGGTGATCGTTCTTCCCGAGAAGTCAACATTTTCAAAAGAAACCATTTGGAATGCAACTGCGGTTTGTTCGGATTATTTACCTTTACATTTTCTATAGAAATGAAGCGAGTAGCACTATTATTTGTTGGTCGTATTTATACATGGGAACATTGTTATGATACCTTCAAACGTCATATTTTGTCCGCTCTAAATGAATGGGAGATTGACGGATTCTTGTGTCATAATTCAGAGAATGACTTGTCTGTCACCTGTCATCCATCATGTAAATCCTGTAAAGAATTAGATGAGAAATCGCTATCTCGTCTTGATGATTTCTGTAAAAAATATTTCATTAAACGTTTCATAAATGTATATCATGATATATCCATCTATAAAGAGTTCGAACAACATCGTATTGGTCCCATTCGTATGCATTATTGTTGGGAGAAAGGATTTGAGTTAATCGAGCAGATGAATATTCACTATGATCTTGTCATTTATTTACGAGCGGATCAATATTTCTATCAAGATCTAGTACTGCCTGAATTCCCTCTCCAAGATAACACACTCTATATCCCGATTGGAAATGACCACACAGGTGTAAATGATCAATTCGCAATGGGATCGATGAAAGCAATGAAACATTATACATCTTGTTTTCGCCATATGATGGACATTTATAAAGAAACAGGTATTCCATTTCATACAGAAACCTATGTTAAATTACACAATCAACAAATGAATATTGTTCGTTTTCCATTACATTATACATTACACCGCGGTAGAAATGAAAAAGAAGGATTTTAGTAGTTATTAGATAAAATCGTTATATCTTCGAAAGATTTAATTTTAATTTTAGATCTAAAAAATAAAATTGAATCTTAGCTGTCCCAACAGAAAACGATCAGAGTCAAACCGTCTTATTATCCGCACCATGGATATCATTATCCGCGCTCGTAACGAATTGCCGATCGGCAATATTCAACGTTTGTTAATCTCCATGTATACAATGATCCCCCCCCGCTCGTGTGGAATATTACGCCACAGAGATCCTTCAAGCTGATCAAGAACCCACACAGCCTATTTATATTCGTATTAGAAACAATGGGCGTATGAGTATTACCTTTCCGAATCGGACATTTAATTTACCTCCTCAACTGGTTAATGAAATCCGAGTATCACTGAATGCGGAACCACGTTCTTATCTCTTCATCAATAAACAAGGAAATCCGTTTACTAAACAATCATTTAGGACATGGGCACATAAACACTTGAGATCTGTCTTAGACTGTGATTTCCTGCTTTCTTTCTTTCGTATCTATTACGTTACTGAGTATTGTTCAAGAAGAAATCGCACAGAAGAGGAACTGAACATGATTGATTATGCTATGGGAGGATCTCCTGAATTGGCTCGTTCGCGCGCCAGGGCCCTTCAAGATCAACCACCACTCGCGAATGGACCTGTTCCTGAACAAAATGATCTGCCCATTATTGAACCTATTCCTGAACAAAATGATCAGCCCATTATTGAACCTGGTCAATAAATCATCCTCTTTCTACAAACTACGAATCCACCGACCTAAATGATAAGCCAAACGACAGGGAACCGCATTACCAATTTGTATTACTTTATCTTTTTTACTGCCCATTAGAATATAATTATCTGGAAACGTCTGGATGCGTTTTAATTCCAATAGAGTTAAACGGCGAATCTCTGTTTCACTGTATTGAACCAACGCATCATACCCATCTTTCCAGTAACGAGCAGGAATGGTATAGGATGGACGATCCATCCGAAGAATCTGTGCATGAAATCCAGCTCCCTTGGCACGATTCCGCTCCTCTTTCCGAACAATCCCCTGTCTTGCTCGTTCACTCAAATAATGTTCACGACCAACGTCCTCTCGTGGCTCCAGCACCCGTTCCACAGGGATTCGTTGATCAACAGAAGGAATCGCTAACGGGATGGAAGACAATACAATTCCAAGATCCTTTCGAATACCAATGAGAATAACACGCCGACGATTCTGTGGAACTTCAAAGTCACTTGCCCATAAGACATAAATGGCCACCTTATAGTTTTTTCCCAATTCGGCAGTAATGACATCAATCATTTTCTCACCTCGTTCTGTCTTTTTAGACAGAATCCCCATCACATTTTCCATCAAAAACAGGCGGGGTTGATAATAATCCAAGTAACGGACATATTCCATAAACAGAGTATTTCTTGGATCGGATACATCGCGTTTTCCTGCCATACTGAAACTCTGACAGGGTGGTCCTCCAACAAGCACATCAATGGATCCACGTTTCACGCCATATTTCCTTTCTAACTCTTCTGGACATAGTTCCCGCAAATCTCCACAAATGCCAAGATGATCTGGATGATTCTGTTGATAGCTCTGTATCGCAACAGACCAAATGTCCACACCTGCCACCACGGTCAATCCTGCCTGTTTCAGTCCGAGAGACATTCCACCACATCCACAGAATAGATCCAAGACACGAATCTCTTCTGTCTCTGTCTCTGTCTCTGTCTTTTCTTCCATCTCTTCAGATCGTTTAAAATAGCAAAAAAGACAGACCTTAAATAGACATTATCCATAGACCGATAGACATTAATGGGAAAACAGAAAGAACCGAAACCGAAAGAGGAGCGCCTTCAAGAGGGTATTACCTTATTGAAGCAGTTGAAAGAGGCTGGCATTAAAGACCATACCATGAGTTATCTGCGAATCAAACAGCAAATTACAGAGTGGATCCAAACGGGAGAACCCTTTGAGGAGAAGATACCCATGGAAGAATATGGTCGTATCGCCGAGATTGCTCTACCGCGTTATACCAATCGTATCGCTGAAATACAGTTAAAAGTTAAACGATCATAAGATAAATAAATGTCATCTCTCCATTCGGATCTTTTATTTGCTATTTCCCATTATACAGAGCGTGTCATAGAAGATTTGGAATCTCATAAAAGAGACAGATTGGAAGAAGTCGTATACCAGTCACTCATTGGAACGGTAAAACAAACAACACCTTTTGAAACTTTTTCTTCCATTGCCCAAACATTGATGAATTATCTAGAACATAAGAACCAAATTATCCATTTACGAATTCTTGAAATCATACAGCGAATGATTGAAATAGGCCCACGATCCAATAAAAAAGAAAAGATGACTGAATAGGATAATAATAAGAAATGTTTTTTGTATCATGCCCTCATTGTGAGCAATTGATTGAGATCATCGCCGTGAATTGTGCGATTTTCCGCTGTGCAGTAATGAAACAGACAGGTCAGCAGATTAATCCGCATGCTCCAAAGGTAGAATGTGATCGGTTAGCTGAACAGCAATTGATTTATGGATGTGGTAAGCCGTTCCGATTGGAACCTGATCCAACCAATCCTCCTACCCATCGAGCGGTTATCTGTGATTATATCTAGCATAACACGTCCAATAAGACCGCACCATGATCTGATCCGCCATACTCGGATAAGACGCGAACATCCATTACCTGATCTCGAAGATCTGGAGAGATGATAAATAAATCGATTCTCCAGCCCTTATTTTGTTCCCTTGAATTCCGAAAGTTGGACCAATACGTATAATCTCCAGCTCCATCGGGACGCATCATACGATAGGCATCCAACCAGCCATCTTTTAGCAATTGTTGATGACCATCTCGTTCTTCTACAGAGGTTCCTGGCGTTCCCTTTGGCTGTTTGCGATGAATATCACGATCTTCTGGAGCTACGTTGAAATCCCCACAGACAATAACGGGTAATCCAAACTCAACACGTAATTCCTTGATATATCTTCGAAGGAGTGTATCCCATCGCACACGGTCATCGATCCGAACAAGACCTGGTTGCGCATTGGGCACATACACAGTCACCACGATACAATCGGAAAACATGGCACAGATCAATCGTCCCTCTTGTTCTACTTCCCATCCACGATATGCTCCAATTCGCTCTTCATGAAAGAGCTCAAACCCATACGAGATCCATTCGGGTTGAATACGACTGAACAATGCCA
>VFQS010000398.1_pt1 | contig 50729 bp, 52 predicted proteins | sample 3512361 | NCBI WGS metagenome assembly VFQS01 (sample SAMN10412375, study PRJNA504923) | tailings metagenome | isolation source: Relicate 1 Philex TSF3 active mining | place: Philippines | reverse complement strand
GATGGTTGTGCAATTCTTAAAGCAACTGATAATACATTACAATTAGTAAATTATGAAAATGCTGATGTTAAATTTTTATTTAGTTCTGTAGAAAGATTTAGAGTAACTAATACTAATGAATTTTATTTTGGAATAGCAGGAGGTACATCTACATTATTTTTAGGAGGAGGTGCATCAGGTGATAGTGGATTTGATCATTCAGTAATTGAAACAAGAGCATACGAAGCATCATCAGAAAAAACAGAATTATTATTATTTAAAGGTAATGATGGTTCAGGTGGTGGTGCAGGACCAGATAGAATTCGATTAAGAGCTTCACAAATATTATTTGATACCAGTAGTTCAGTTGGTACATCAAGAACTAGTGAAAGTATTCGAATGTTAATTGATGAAAGTGGTAATATTAATGCATATGCAGGTAATATAACTACTACTGGAACTTTTACTGGTTCAGGTTCCGGATTAACTAATATTCCAGCACCAACAGGAATAGTAACTAATACTACTGCTGATACATATTTTAATATTATTAGAGATAATACTTATAATTATACAATAAATTCAGCATTTAAATATAAATTCAATAATGAAAATATTAGTACAACTGCTGCACCTGCTGGAACTTATAATATTACATTTATTGAAGGTACTATTAGTATTGTTGGAACAGCAGGAACAGGTGGAAGTTTTTCAAGTTCTAGTTATCCAGTATTAAAAAATAATGATGGTACTAATTTAAATCCTAGATCTTGGTATAAATTTGAAGGTTCTGGTTCTACATTAGTTTCTGATTCTAGTGGTAATGGTTTTAATGGAACAAATACTAATGTTACTGCAGAATCAACAATTGTTGTTAAAGGAACACAAAGTGGAAAATTTCTTAATAGTAGTGTTTCATATATTAGTATAGCTAATGCACCTAATATTGATAATAAAAGCTTTTCTTTGTCTGTATGGGTATATCCTATATCTTTAGACAATTCAGGTAATTTTAGAATGTTTTATGCCAATGCGGCTGATAATGGTGCTAATAGAACTTTACATATTGGATACAGAGGAACTACTAGTGTAACATTCGCTTTTAATTCAAATGATTTAGATTTTACTCAAAATAATAATGATGATTTAAATAGATGGAATTTTTATACATTTACTTTTGATATTTTAACAAAAAGAAGAAGAGTTTATAAAAATGGTGTAATGAGTGCTACAGATATAGCATCAAGTGCATTATCAGGTTCAGGAACAACATATAATATTGGTAATTATACTGGACAATCATTATCATTTGATGGTTATATGAATGATTTCAGATTATATGATAATACTGTTTTAACTACCAGTCAAATATTTGAAATATATGCAGGAAGAGTTGTATTTTATAAAAATAAATTGGAATTAAATAATCCAACAGTTGAAGGATTTTTAGGTATTAATAATGATAATCCAAGTTATGAATTAGATGTAAATGGAATTATTAAGTCTGATGAGTTAAATGTAGGAATTATAAATGGCATTGATTTTACAACTGAACCTAGAATTTATAATAATTATATTTTACAAGATTATTTTATTAATCCAACAACTGTTAATAATAATCCAACATATATATTTACAAAAAACAATAATATTACATTTACAACTAGTTTACTAGTAAATATGTTAATAGTTGGTGGAGGGGGAGGTGGTGGTGCTCCTGATGATGGAGGACATGGTGGTTCAGGAGGAGGTGGAGATGTATTTTTTTATGAAAATATGATTATGCCTGTAGGAAAATATAGATTAAATATTGGATCGGGTGGTGCAAGAGGAACTGGTGGTTCTACTTCAACAGGTACTACAAATCCTGGTAATGATGGTGCAAATGGTGGAACAACATATATTAGAAAACAAACAGATAATACTGTAATATTTGCAGCAGGTGGAGGAGGTGGTGGTGGAAGAGCAAGAGGAGGAGGTGGTAATACTGGAAATGCAGGTTCAGCTGGTTCAACTGAAACATTTACAGATTTAAATGGCAAAAGTACTACAACATCTGGAGGTGGAGGTGGTGGAGGTTGTGGTTTAGGTGGTTCAGGTGCAGGAGGTTCAGGTAATTCTGTTTCAGGAAATGGTACATCTGGTGCAGCTCCAACAAGTTATACAGCTGCAGGAGGTGCAGGTGGAGGTTCTGAAACAAATGCATCTGGAAGCACATCAGGCGCGGGTTATACATCAACTATAACAGGAACAAGTTTAGTATATGGAAATGGAAATGTTGGTTCAACATCTACTACAGCATTATCATTTGGAATTGGAGGTTATAGTTATGGATTAGGAGGAAATGGTGGAGTATTTAGTTCAGGTTCAATATGGCGTCAATCTAAAGATGGTTCTAGTGGTGTAATTATTATAACTATTATTGGATTTGCAAATAAAAATATTTATATAGATGGAAATTTAAATATAAATGGTAATATAAATATATTAAATTCAGGAACTAATAAATTACAACAAGATGGAACTAATTTAAGTGTAATAACTTCAGTTTCTGGTGGAACATCTACAACAGTTAGTGATACACGTATAAAAACAAATGTAAATGATATTAATGATGACAGTGCATTAAAACAAATATTAACAGTTGAACCAAAAACTTATAATTATATAGATCAAGATGAAAGAGGAACTGATTTAGTTTATGGTTTTATGGCTCAACAAATTGAAAAAGTAATTCCTCATGCAGTTAAAATAGAAACAGGATTTATTCCAAATGTATTTAAATCATATGATATTGATTATATTAATTCCCAAATAACTACAACAGAAGATTTAACAAGTAATTTATCAAAAGGAGATAAAATTAAAATAAAAACTGATATACAAAATGATTATCAAATAACAAAAATAATAGATATTACTTCAAATTCAATAAAAATTGATGGTAATTTATCAGGAACAAAAGTTTTTGTTTATGGTAAAGAAGTTAATGATTTCCATTTGTTAGATAAAAGTTATATTTACACTCTTAATGTTTGTGCTGTTCAAGATTTATATAAAATTATTGAAAATCAACAAATATTAATCAATAATTTATATAGTAAATTAAATATTGATTTTCCAACTTCAAATATAATAGTAAATAATAGTAATAATATATTATATACTAATGAAACTTCTAATCAACAATATAATATAACTTATACAGCTAATAATGAAGTTATTTTAAATTTAGATACTTAATATACAGAAAATCAGAATTAAAAATAATATCATTTATATCATATTTTTTAAATTTATTAATTATTTTTTTAAGATTAATATATGTATCACAAATATAATTATCTTTTACTATTGACAAATGAACATTTTCTATCATATTAAAATAATATTCATTATCAATACATAAATCATATAAACTCTTCCCACCAATAACAAAAATTTTATTAATTAAAACTGATTTTTCACAATAATCTATTGCATCATCAAAATTCTTACAAACTACTATTGATTTATCATCGGCTTTTATTTCATTAGGTTTAGATGTAATTATAATATTTATGCGATTTTTAAGAGGTTTATACGAAAGAGAATTCCAAGTATTTTTACCCATTATAACAGCATTTTTTTTAATATAACAATTAACATCAGTAGTAATTTTTTTAAATAATTCCATATCTTGGGGAATATTCCAAGGAATTTTATTATTTAATCCAATACCACCTTCTAAAGTGCAAGCCAGAATTAAAGAAAAAAAACTCATTTCTTTTTTAATAATCATAAATAATATTTATATATTTATCTATTTATCTATAAATCCATCATATATTTAACAGCAGTTAAAGATAAATCACGAACTCTAATAAATTCATATTTATTATTAGGCAATGGTCTTTTAATGATATAAGGAATTTTATTTTGTTTTAATTCCTCAATTGCAATTTTTCTTAAATCCATATTAGATTTAATATCTTCAGGAATATCAATAAATGCAATTCCTCCCATTGCAATTTGTGTAGTTCTCAAACTAATAATTCCATTAAATTCATATTTAGTCATTATTAATTTACTTACTTTTGGTTTATCTAAACTACTCAAAATTTTACTACATTCATCAAATGGTTGTTTAGTATAAACTAAAGTTTTATTATTATCATTAATATTCGCCATATTTCCTATTTTCCTAAAACTTCTTTATATACATATCATTTTTTATTTTCTCTCCAAGTAAATCCACAATTATCACAAACATAGAAATATTTCATATGGGCTGGATGATATTTAATTGGAATTATTTGTCGTTCTTCATCTGGCATAGTGCAATTAGTGCATTTTATATTATCATCTTTAATTCTTCTTAATGAAGGATCAAAACGTAGATATTGATTAATTTGTTGATTATATAATAAATCATCTTCAGTATAAATTGTTTCAGAAACCTTAATTGAAATTTTAGTTTCTTCTTCTTTTTGAAATTTGCAATGTTTACAGTATTTGATTAATTTAGGGTCATAACCAGATATCTCTTTATCTTTATCATTTCCATATTTATCTCCACAACTACTACTTTTAATATAAATCATATTGAAACAAATATCGCAAAATTCCATTATTAATAATCTTTTTCTTTATTATAATAATCATTTTTTTAATTTTTATATCATATCAATAATTGATTTAGTAAAGTTTCCAAATAAATTGGTTCTCTTCCTCTATTTGATTGAATTAATAATAATTCTAATAGAATTGCATTTTCTATTATCAAGTTTTTCTTATGTTTATTTATATATAATAAATCCATTACTAAATCCTTTATATTCAAATCATATTGGCTATATTTATATGATAATTGGCGAATATCTATTAAAGTATATTTTGATTTAAGGAAATCTCGCAAGGGGGGATATGTGAGATTACAAAAATCTTCATTAACCAATAAAGGTTCATTTAATTCAACTTGACCAATAAAAATGGCAATAAAGATATTTCTACAATTATTTTTAATTAGCCAATTATTCAAAGGAATTTTCAAATTATTAATGAAAATTGATTGAATTTCGTTATTAGTAAAAAGACGAAAACGAATTAATGAAAAACGACTTTTGATTGGATTTTCAATTTTACTTATTTGATTGGTAGTGCAAATAAAATAACAATTATTATAATATCTTTCAAGAATTATGCGAAATGAAAAAAAATATTCATTTAATTTATCAATATTTTTAATGATAATCAAATGTTTTTTATTATTAATATTTCGTGATTTAATTATAAATAATAGCATTTCTGTTAAATCTTTGAATTTTTTATTCATATTCGGATTATCTAGATCGATTTCAAAAAAATATTGATTTTCATTATAAATAATTGATTTATTCCATAATATTTCTTTTCTATAAATTTGAGAAATACCAAATTTACTTTTTATTATTTCATCAATAAATAAATCGAATGGAAAACCTACACATGAATAAAATAAAAGATTATATGAAAAATCAATTGAAAATTTTAAAATTTTATTATAATCATCAATATTTTGAATGATTTCTCTAAAATTATCATTAAATTTATTCCATAACGTCATTATAATAGTTATTATTATAAATATAATTATTAAATAGATATGGATTTAAATAGTGATGGAAAGACCATTGGAACTATTATAATTACTATAATATTTCTAATAGGATTAATTATAATAATTGATGAAATTTATAATTTAACTAAATTTGCCTATCGTTATACATATTTATATAATTATGGTAATATGAATGAAAAAATATGTGATAAAAATAAATTAGAATATGAAACGGCAAGATTTAGAATTTATAATGAAATCAATAAATATAAATTAGAAAAAGATATTTTTAATAAAACTTGGTTAAATTATATTGGTTATATTGCAGTTTTTATTTTATCAATATTATTATCTATTTCTTTTGGTTATTTATTTTATCATATCTTTATCAATAATAATCCTAGTTGTAAAGAAGACCCTAATAATATGTCAATTTTAAAACAAATAATGCAATGTTTATGTGCAGATTGTCATACATATATTCCAAATTGTTTTATTAATTATTTTATGTTATTTGTATTAATAGTAATTTATCCATTAATTTATATTTTAAAATTGGGAATAAAATTAGATTTAACTTGGAATGCTGGATTTTATATTAGATTACTACATATTTTATTTTTCATTGGATTAGTTTATTATATAATAGTAATATTTATTGAAAAAAGTGGAAAAACAAATGAAGAGAAATATAATGAAGCTTTAATTTATACATTTTTTATAATAATTTTCTATATGAATAATTATATTTTTAATAAAACTTTTGATGAATTTAATAGTGTAACCAAAGTTTACAATTTATATAATAATAAAAATGAAAGTTTAAAGGAAGCTGATACTATTTTTTTTGATGTTTATAAACAAGAAGAACCATTAAAACCTGTTAGTATTGATATACCTTATAGTTCAGTTAATAATTCAAATTTATTACAAGTTTTTAAATATTGTAAACAAGATGATTTTAAAGAAGTTAATACTTATTGTAATAGAATAACAGAAGATGGATATAAAAAAGACAAAGAAATAATGGATAGATATTATAAACAATTGGAAAATTATGAAAATGATATGAAAATTTATAAAGATAAATATAATATTTATCAAAATAATAAAACAAATTTTCCAGATGTTGTTTATATTTTATATACAATGTTTCCAAAATTAACAGGAATTGAAAAAAGAGAAGTGCAAATTTTATTTGTTTTATTGATAATTTTAATTATAATAACTTATTATTTAAAAGTTAATAATAATAAATATGGTGATTATGTATTTTATACTGCATTTATATATATATTAGGTATTTTATCAATTATTATAATTACTAATGCAGTTTTAAATTATAATACTTATGTAAATAAATATTTAATATATGAACCAATTAATAATTATAAAAATTGTATAAATAATAAAAATACTATATTTAATTTAATAATTAAAAAAGATCAATCACTTAAAGAATTTTATAAAAAAACTAGTGGTAAATTAGATGAAATATTAATTGGTAATACTACTAATATTAATATAGATGAATTAATAAAAAAAATAAAAGATAAAAATGAAGTAGATAATACTAAACCAGAAATTCCTACAGATAAATCCATATTAAGTTTTCAATTAAAATTTTATAAAACCATTTATTCTTATACTATAGTCGAAAATATATATACATCAAAAATTACTAATTCTGATCTTTATAATAAATATAATAATTATTATACAACAGAAAATTATTTATTAACAATAAGTAATCCAATTAATATTGATAATTATAATAATTTGAGAAAATATGTTAAACTTCTTTTATTAAATGATGAGAATGCAATTAAAGAAAGAATAAAACAATTAAAAATAAATTTTAAATTTTATGTTTATAATAGAGAAAAAGAAAGTGTAGAACAACAAACTTTAACTTTAGAACAAAATGCAATTAAGAAAAAAAAAGATATTAGAGAAAAATCATTGAATGAAATTGAAGAACAATTATATAATCAAAATTTATTTTTAACTGATAAAGCATTTGATGTATATGAGGAATTATTAATAGATTGTAGAAAACTATTTATAGAATTATTTAATAATTTAAAAATTTCATGTGATTATACTAATTTTATTAATATAGATGAAAAAATAGCTGAATTAGATAATGAATTATTATTGAAAAATAAAAGTAATTTTAAAGATAGTAAAGATGAACCAGCAATTATTATTTATAAAAAAATAATTGAAAATACAATTAGCAAACTTGATATGTCTTTAAGAAAACATATTAATATAATTAAAATTTATGTAAGATTATTTCAAACAGTTGATACTGCAAATATCAAATCTAAAAATAAAAAAACAGAAATAATAAATAAAATAATCAATAATTATAATTTATTTGCAAATGATGAAGATAAACATACAGCAAATGATTTTTATAAAATTTTAATTGAATTGAAATCAAATTTTATGAGTAGTAAATATAATACATTAGATTCACTTGATTTAAAGAAATTAAATATAAGCACCAATAATGTTTCTTGGTCATTTGTTATTTTAATTATAATATTTGCTATTATTTTATTAGAACCATTAATAGTTTAATATGAGTTATAATAATTATTTTTTAGGTAATGAAGATGATTTAAAGGGAAAAGCAATAACCCAATATTTTGATATTAATTATTTACCATTAAAACATTTACCTATTTCTTATTTTTCTATGAATGATATTAGTCAACTTGAAAACATAGATACAGATGTAAATAATAAGAAAATAATAGAAGATTTTTTAAAGAAAATTAATAAAGATATGAATATTAAAGTTAATAATTTTAATAATTTTAATATTTATCCAATTATTATTATGTTATTTATTTTCTATATATTTCTTATGATATTTATATTACGAATAATTCAATATAATTTTCCATTATATTATATTTATATTTTAATTGGAATTATCGGTATTTTATTATTAATCACTAGTTTATGGTTTTTATATATTAATAGTAATTTACTTTAGTTTTATCTACGTATCTAATAGATATAAATATAATGAATAGTGGAATATTATTTGGATTTAAAGATTTAGTTAATTCAACATCACAATCTATTTCTATTTTTGATTTATCTTCAATTTTATTTAATGATAGTTATTTAAAATCTTTAAGTCCCAAAAGATATAATTTTTATATCAAATTTGTAAATGGATTATCAAATCCAGAAGTTCTTGAAAGATTTTTTTATAAAACCAAAGAAGCCAAATTATATAAACAAGAATTAAATGAAAAAGTTGCAAATTTTATAAATATTCTTAAAAAACTTAATGCGAATATTAGTTCTGATGAAATCACTAAAATCAGTGATAATATTTCAAATAACTTAAAAGACCGTTTTAATTTAACTGATGATGCTACAAATAAAATTAAAGATATGATTGTGGCTAAAAAAGGTGGTTTTTATAAAGGTGAACAACCTATGCAACAATTTATTAATACAGTTAATAAAAATATACCAGAATTAAATGAAGGTGTTAGAGTAAGATCAGTTGAAGATTTAGTTGACAATAAAAATAAATCAACAGAAATTCAAACAAATAAGTCTGAAATGGTGAAAAAAGCAAAATCCATTTATGAAACTTATAAAGAAACTGTAAATCCTTCTTTAATGGAAATTAAAATGCTTGATAGAGTTATTTTTATAATAACTACTTTTTTAATTCGCTATATTTCATTATTATTTATTGATTGGGGATTATCCACAAATCTTATCAATTCATTCCATTATGCTTTTTTTTACTATTCTTTTATCTATTTAATATTATTCTTATTTATAACAATGTTTGTTAATGTAATTATATCATATCCAATTATGGAATTATTTACAAATTCATCAATTGCTAATATTCCAAATTTATTTTACTATTTTTATATATATGCTAATGGTTATATTCGGTTATTAATTCATATAATTTGTATAATTATTCTTTTATTCATTCCTTATATTATCAATATAGATAAACTTACTATTATTGAAAGAGAAGAAAAAAAATCAAATATTAGTTTTAATTATGATAAAAAGAAAAAGGTTTATGATGCTATTTCTACATTTTCATTAATTATTTGGGTATTAACAAGTATTATAGCATTAAAATTTTAATAAAATAATTTAAATAGATTAATTAAATAAATGGATAGTCTAAATATTGAAAGACGTAGTCTTTTATTAGAACTTATAAGGGATATTATTCAAAATAATATCCCAGGTTATAATGATAAGGCTATTAATTCAAGAATTAATAAATATTTGAATTTAATAAAAAAATTTGAAAATAATCCAAAAGATTTTGATTTAGATGAACAATTAAAATTAAATAAACTTCATAAATATTTTTATGGAACCAATTTTAATTTCGAAGATCCAGATGAAAATGATATGACTATTTCAACTAATATTTATGAGGAATTCAAACGAGTTTTTAAAAAAATAGCTGATTTAGCTGAAAGTCCCAATATTTTATATGAAGAACTAATGAAATCTTTAAATTCTATTTTAGTTACTGTTGGTGCTTTAACAAATGAAAAACAAGTAATGGAATATCTTAATTTAATTAATTCTACTATTCAACGTCATCAAAGCACTTATACTTCACCTGAACAAAAAATAACAATTGTTTCTTCTATTAAAGAACCCATCAGAGAAAGAGAAGGTATTATACAAGAACCATCAGAATATAAACCATCACAAAAATCGGAAGAATCTAAATCATCTATAGAAGACGACAGAAAAGAAAGAATAACGGCATTAAAAGAACTTGAAGCCAGAAAAAAACTTGAAGAAGATAAAAAAAAAGATGAATTACGCCAAGCAGCACTTGTTGCTGAAAATAAATTGAAAGAAGATAAAGAAAGAAAAGAACTGGAATATAAAGAAGCCAAAGAACAAGAAAGATTAAAATTAGAAGCTGAAACTGCAAATGCTGAAATTAAATTACAAGAAAGAAAAGAATTAAAAGATGCTGATTTAGAAAAAAAAAGGTTAGAAGACGAAGAAAGAAAAAGATTAAAGGAATTATTAGAAAAAAATAAGGAAGAATATGCAGAACAAATTGGTGAAATTACACCTGATAAATTGGAAGAATTACTAGAAAATTTAACAAAAGAAAAATTAGAAGAAGAAAATATTAAAACTAGATATGATAAAATAAATAAAATTAAACATTTAATTATTTATTATTGTTATTTAGTTAAATTTTATAATATTACCCATAATTATGAATTAAATATATTATTAACAGTTATTAAAAATAATTTGGATATTCAACAAATTAATTACATTAATATGACAGAAAATGAAACACCAAAAATTAAAGAACTACTTGAAAAAAATAAAGAAATTATTGATAAATATTTAAGAAATTTTATAAAGGAATATATTAATTTATTAAATAATCAAACAAAAGTTCCTAAACAATCAATTATAAATAAAATTAGAAATAGAATGTTTAGTGGTACTACCATAAATGTTAATGAAGAGGAAGAAGAACAAAAACAAGAAGAAGATAAAGATTTAACATTAAAAAATCATAAAAAATATTTAGTAGATTTATTAGAATTATTATTTAAAATTACTGTTGAAAAACACCATGCTATTTATTTATACGAAGAAGAATTAAAATATTATGATATTTTAAATAATTTAACTAAAGATTTATTTGGTGATGAATATTCTAAAAAATTGTTAGAATATATTGAATTTAAAATTAAACAAGATTTAGAAATTGCCAGTGAAAAAATTAATTTAGGTGGAATTGTAAAAGGTGGTGGAATTACTGAAGATATTAATGAACATCAAGAAGCAGTTATCGAATTAGTTAAATATAATTTAAAAGAATTAAAACCTGAAGAAATTAAGAATAAAATAAATGAAGTAAGAGAAATAGAATTAAATCAAAGTAAAGATAAATATTTAGAATTAGATATTTATTTAACTAAATTAACAGATGAAAAATCAGATGAATTAAAAGAAGTAAAAGATAAAACTAATATAATTACATTTAAATCAAGTGAATTACCATCAATTTCTAGTGTAAAAGCTGAAAGAATAAAAAAAATAGATGAAATTAAAATCAGTACAGAAAAAATAGATTTGTTGGAAAATGAAGATTATTTATTTTTTATGGAATTTATTAAAAGTGATGAAAAAGAATATGATAAATTAATACAAGAATTAAATAATTCATATAAAAGAAAAGGATTTTTTTCAAAATTTAAAACTGGTTTGAAAAATATTTCAAATTTTAGTTTTAAAGATAAAACAAAATTCATAGATTTCTTAATTCAAAAATTAAAAAATCTATTAGAAACCAATAAAGAAGATTTTGCAAATATTTTATTTCAAATATTAAATAAAATTAAAGAAATCGATATAACTAATTTAGATAAAGTTATTAGAAGTATTTTAGAAGAAATAATAGATAAAAATGAAATAATAAATGGTAAAATATTATTTGCAATTTGCAGTATTAAATATTTTAATGATATAATTGAAAATAATGAAATATTTCAAGTGTTTTATGATAAAGAAGATAAAGATTTATATTATAATTTTTTATTAAAATATATAAAATATAAAAAAGATTTTTTAGATTTATTAACTAATATAATTATTGAACCAATTACTGATAAAGGAATTATTGATGAAATACAAAAAATAAGGGATAATATTGTTAGTGCAAATACAGATCAAATAAATAATAATCAAAAAATACCAAAATTTTTTGGTGATTATTTAACTTTATATCAAGAATATTTAGAATTTTTAATTGATAAAGATAAAGTTAAAAGATTTAATGAAGAAGTTTCAAAAGTTAAACCCAAAACATTATTTAATAGAATTACAGGACAACAAACTGAATTAAGTAAATTAAATATAGATATTTATTTAGAAAATAAGGATGATGAAGAAAAAGTTAAAAAATTATTAAATATAGATATATCAAAAGATGATTATGAACTAACAGAAAAATTAAAAGCAATGATTAAGGAAAAAGATATAATAGGTCTTAAATTAGAAGATTTTAAAACAATAAATGAATTAATTGAAAATTATGATAAACAAAAAGAATACAAAAATAAATTAATTAAAATTAAAAAAGAGTATGCATATTCTTATGAATTAGAACAATTATTTATTAAAGATTTATATAATTTAAGTTCTTTAATAACACAAGCAAAAATAAAAGCAATAAAATATATAACATTTGGTTTAAAAGATGATCAAAAAATTGTGATTAAAGATCAAGAAAAATTATTCAATTTATTATATTATATTTATAAATTTCATACATATGAAGAAAATAATGTTTTAAAATTTCCGAATGACAAAGATAATTATGATGATAAAATATTTTTATTAATGTCTTTACTAATGTTAGTTTTGAAATATGATACAAATGATATTCCAGATATAAAAACTGATGAAATTAATATTCAAGAAATATTAGTATTATTGGATAATAATAAAAATTATGGTGAAATAATTAATGATAAATTAAAATTAAATGATTATTTAAAAGATAAATTAGAAGATGATAAAAAAAAAGATGTTATTATAAATTATTTATTATTATTATGCAAAACTGATAAAATAACAAATTCAGAAAAAATTAATATATTAAAAAAAGTTGCAGAATTAACAAAGAAAACAGAAAAAGAATTAAAAAAGGAATATAATATAAAATTAGATGAAAATATTGATATTAATATATTATTTTTTGATGAAAAATTCAAAACTAATTTACAAAAAACAGCATCAGATTTAAATACTGACACTAATACTATTAAAAAATTTTTGAATAATAAATATGAAAGAAGTAAAATTCATGAAAATGAAAAAATAAAAGAATTAATCAAAAATTATTTATTTAGTTTGATTAATAAAAAAAATAAAATTATACCAGAAATGATAGAAATATTATTTGAAATTTATAATTTAGAAAGCAATACTAATTTTATTTTAAGTAAAAAATATTTTATTGACAATAAAGATGATTCAGAATATAAATTTATAGTTTTATATACATTATTATATAAGGAAAATGAAAAGGAATTAAAAAAATTATTTGATAAACTTGAAATTGATATTGGAAAAATAGAAGATTTTATAAAATCTAATTATAAATTTATTAAAGATATAGAAGAATTTTTTATATCACCAGATATTAGTTCACAAGAGTATAAAGAATTTCAACAAGAATTTATAAGAATTTATTATTTTGGATTACCAAAACATTCTAAATCAATTGAATATGAATATGATGATAAATTATTTGATTTTTTATTAATTTTAAAAAATAGATATTTTACTGATATTAAAGATATTCCAGAAAGTATTACAAATTTAAAAGATAAAATTAAATATTATTTAGGTCAATTTAATTTTAAATTACATTTAATAATTCAAGAAATAGAAAAAACAAAATCTAGCGATGTTATAGAAGTATTTAAAATTATTTATTCTTTAAAACAAATTTTATTAAAATTAAAAAATACAACAGATAAAAAAGAAATAGAAAAATATAGAAATAGTATTAATGAATTTTTTGAAAATTATATTGAAAAAGTATCTTTTTTTAATTTTTTATCAAAAACATATAAATTTAAAATAAAAACAGATAATATATTAAATGAAATTAAAGAAATAATATCTAATTTATTATATCAATATTTAAAAACATCTAATAAAGATAATATTTTAATAATTATTGATGATTTAAAAATAATTAATTTAATTATTAATTTATATAATGAATTATTTTTAACTGATAAAGATAATAAGCAAGCATTAATAGATATTATATATGATAAAAAAGATATAACAAAAATACAATTTATTATAGAATATTTATTTAATTTTTTTAAATTAATTTATGTAACTGAAGAATCATTATATTATAATTATCAATTATATGGAATAATATTAAATAATTTCACAAAAATAGAAGAAATATTATGTTTATATTTTGAAAAAAATAAATTTGATAAAAAAAAATTTGAAATTGAACAAATATCAAAATATATATTATATATATTATTAAGTAAGCTTAATGATTATAAATTTAGTAAAATTAGTAATTTTAATGAATATTTATTGATAGTTTTAAATTTAGAATATTTATTTATAGATAAAAGTACCATTGATTTTGATAATATTAAGAAATTAGGTAATATAATAAATAAAAATTATAAACAAGATTATAAATTTAATAATTTTGATAATGTATTTGATGATGATTATAAATTAACAACTAAAATATTTTTATATGCAATTCATTTTACAAATTATAAAAATATAAAAAAATTATTAGATATTTTAGATGTAATAGATTTAGCAAAATATAATAATAACGAAAAACATTTATCTTTTAAATTTTTAATATGTTATATTTGGAAAAAAACTAATTTTGATAATATATTAGCTGATACTAATTATAAAGATTATAATGTTGAACAAATATTATTGGATTTTTTTAAAACTGATAAAATTAATACTCAATTATTTTTTACAAAAAATAGTTTTAATTCTCAATATTATAAAATTATAAATATAATATTTATATTATATTATAAAAATAATATAACATATCCGGAACATCTATATGACAAAGAATTTAGTTCTGATATTATAAAATCTTTTAAAAATTTTATAATAATACAAAAACAAATAAATAATGATAAATATAAATGGAATTTAATACAAGAATTAATAAATATATTATATCCTAATTTTACTCTTCCAAATCAAACAGATAATTTAGAAATACCAGTTAGTGTAAAAGATAATTTAGATAGAAAAAAAGAATTATTAAACTTAAGTATTCGAACAATTACAGATTATGATCAAACATTATCAGATGAACATTATTTAAATACAGGAGGATATATATTTAATATTATACAAATATATAATTCTCGTAATTTAAAAACAAATAATTTATTAGAATTATTAAAAGATTTAGATGATTTTACAGATTACCATTTATCTGTCAAATACTTAATAGATTTATTTTATAATTTTTTAAATTCAGAAGATTTTGATATTCGAAATATATTTACAGAAAATACAGATTTAATTTCATATGATATAGAAAATAAATTAATAAATTTTATTATTAAATATAATACAAATATAAGTGCCTGGTTTAATACTCATGAAGATATATTAAAATTTATATTGTTTATATTATTATTAAAAACGAATAATAAAAACGATATATATACTAATTATATAATATCAACTAATATAGAAAATATATTATTACAATTTATATATTTACATAAAATACTTTTAAAAGAAAATGAAATTGATTTTAATTTTATTAAGGTTTTTAATACATTCTTAATTCCTATTAGTAATATAGTAGATCAAAAATATCTTTTAATTTTTTATGATGATATTTTCTTAAATGAACCAATACCAATTAAAAAAAAATATGATAATTTATTTTACGCAATATTAAATTATAATAAATTTTATTTAAATAACAATACAAAATTATCAATTTTATTAAATAAATTTATAGAAATAAATGAACCAAATTTAATTATATATTTATTAACGACTTTATGGTATGATTTATATAATACAGATAATCCAAATAAATATATAGATAGATTTGATGATAAAAATAATTTAGATATTAAAATTGAAATTATATTGTTAATTTTTTTAACAAATAATGGTATTAATATTATAAATAATGTATTTAGAAATAATTCTGATATTATTATTAATTTTATTGTATTTATATATACATATTATTATAAAGATAGATATCAAATAGCAATTGATTATGATGATACCATTACTTATACTATAAATGATTTAGACGAAATATTAAGAAATAATGCACATATTACATCAATATCAATATATATTGATATTGATAATTTAATTAATCAAATAAATTTTTTATATCAAACTACATATCCTTTATTACAAGATATACCATTACCTCCACCACCTCGTCCACCTATAGTAGTATCTGTTGCACCTGTTGTAGGATTTGAAGGTGGTAATAAAGCTAATCCTATTTCTATTACAAATGTATTTAAATTGTATTATAATGTTGAAAATGAAGCTAATACAAATTCAATTTATAAATTATATTTCTTATTAAATTTATTTGGATATTATTATGATGATCAACAATTATTATTAGAGTTAATTAAAATTATAGAATTAAATAAATATACAGAAGAAGTTAAAGAAATAATAAAACAAATTTTAAATAAAATATTTGAAATTACAATGGGAATTTTCAATGATTATATTAAATATTTTAATGAAACTGATTCAATAATTAAGAATTATTATTTGGATATTGCTAAATTAAAGAAATATTTATATATTAATTTTATTTATGATATTTATAAAAATATTGAATTGCAAGATATTAATTTTAATGTAAATATTAATAATATTGAAATTAATATTACAAAAACAAATCAAGAAATTAAAAATGAAATTCTTAAATTAATTAGTGATAATGATTTTATTTTTAATAAACAACCTATAAAAATTACAAATCAATTTCCAAATTCAGATCTTAATAATTTTATTCATATTATTTATGATTTTACTTCAAAATCCAATATAACTATTGATAATATGAATGAATTAAATGCATATATAGTAATTCAATTATTAAGTTCCAATGATGATATAATTTTATCTTTAAATAAAAATAATTATAAAATTGAGAATTTCCGAACATCTGCTTATAAAATTCTTAAACAACCTACAATGGAATATTCTTTAAATAAAAATCAAATGGAATTATATGATTATTTATTGAAACCAGAAAATTATAATAAATTGGTTAAATTTTTAAGAAAGGATTATTATTATATTTCATTAGATATTACGAAAGATTATAAATATAAATTTAATATAAATAGTGAAATAATGGATTTAATAGATGAAGGAATTAAGAAACCACAAAAAAGTTTAATAACTTATCCTGAAAATCCAATATCAATTCATATAAAAATGGTAGAAACATTGGAAATAAAAGAAAATAAACTTCAATCATTAGTTTATTATGGAATTTATTTAACAGCAGGAGTTTTTATGAAATCATCAGTTTTTAATTTTATATCATTAGTTTATGTATATTCAATTTTAAAAAACAGTACATTTGAATTTATTGGAGATTATAAAGATTTATTAGAATTTTTTGAAAATGTTTTGAAATTAATGTTAAAACAATTAGGAATTAAAAAAGATATTAATAATTTCATAAGAACTATTTTAAATTTCAAAGGAAATAATAAATATATAGATAATTTTGATAGTCAAATAAAATTAGATACAAATTTCTTAAAATCGTTATATAATTCAAATAAAGAAATTAAAATAGAGGATTTATTTGAAGATTATATTAAAACTTTTCAAATTTTATTTGTATATTTAATAGATAATGCAAATAATTCCGATGAATTACAACAATTAATCAATTATTATTTTATTACAATTCTTTGGGGATTTAAGGAAACTGGAAAAATTACAGAAGATTTGGAAAAAATGGTAATAGATTTAAATGCAAAATTAAATAAAATGATAATTGTTCCTCAAAAAATAACTGGAGGTGGTTCTGAAAGTCAAAATTACAATAAACCATTATTATCCCAACAATTACCACCACAACCTCAACAACCACAAATAAAACCAATAGAAACTAAAAATGCTAATATAATCAATGAAGAAGAAAAGGAAGAATTTGTTAAAAAATTAAATTTTATTAATAATTTTATAAAAGAATTTAATGAATTTAATAATAAATTTAAAATCGTAGAAAAAGAAAAAGATGGTATTATTAAAACTTATAATGATATTATTGCAGAATTAAATCATATTAAAGATCCAAAAGATGATAGTACTATTATGTCTATTAAACAAATTGATTATCCAAATAATCAAGATACAGATTTTGGAAAAAAAATAGCAAAAATTAAATCACAAATTAGTGAAAATGTAAATAATGTTAAAGATTATATAGCAAAATATAATACAGATGTTAATGAACCTAAAAAAGAAGAATTAATAACATTAAAAAAATTAAGAGAAGATTATGATAAAATAATAAAAAGTTATATTCCATATTTTGATAAATATAAGACAAGTAATGATGTTTTGGTAAAAAATATTATAGGAATGTTAAAGAAAAAAGATGAAGATGATAAAGATTATATATTTGATATAATTAAGAATTTTTTAAAATTATATGATAATATAATTAAAGAATTTAAAGATCAATTAAATAAAACAAAAAGTAGTTTAGATTCAGTTATTAATACAATTAAAGATTTAGAAAATAAATATAATGTTTATGTTGGAAGAGGTCAACAACGTAGAGAAGAAAGTAGAAATGATTTTATAATGGGTGGTGCAACTGAAGATAATAGTAGTGCTATGCAAAATACAAATAAATTTAAAGAATTTGATAAATTAATACAAGATTTAAAAGAGAAGAATATTGGTGAAAAAATTAATAAATTAGAAACAGGAATTAAAAAGATTAAATCATCTACTTCAATTAAAGATAATTCAAATAAAGATGAGGTTGAAAAAATTGGAATTGATACTACAACAGCTAATTTATTTGAAAGATTACTAAATCAATATGATAATGATAGTAAAACAACAATTCCTGAAATAGCAAAAGCGAAATTATATGATAAAGTTGTTGATAATAATTTAGATCCAGAAATAGAACTTGAAATAACATTTTATGATAAATTAATATTTATCTTTGTAGTTATTATTATTAGATTAATTGCGGTTAATATTACTTATTATTTTATAGATAATAATACAATAACTACAATACAAAAAGCAATCCAATATTATGCAATAATCTATGTTTTAATATTTTTAGTATTATTTATGATAATCAATATTGATGTATTTAGATTACGTTTAATATTTAATTTTATGAATATGCATATTAATTCAACAGGAATTTTAATACATATATTATTAAAAATAATAATATCATATATCGTATATTTATTAATTATAAATATAGATGATAAAACAAAACCAACTAGATTATCAAAACATCAAAAGATTAAATTGAAATTTAAATTTGATGTTTTAACAATTACTATTTTAGTATTTTTAAGTATATTTATATTAGTTATTTAAGATGATATTTAAAAGTAAATGAAATATTATGTTTAAAATTAATTATTTTAGCGTTTATAAAATCATTCATATTTAAATTTAATTTATGAATTAATAATCTATTATTTTTGATTTCTAAAATTCTATTTTCGCTACTTTCTCCATTTTCCTTTATTATTTTTATTTTATCATTTAATCCAAAATAATTGATTTTATTAACATTCAATGAAAAATAATCAGTATCTTCTAATACATCATTAATAATTACTAGATATTCATTTAATTCTATTTGATTATAATTATTATCTAATAAACTAATATTCCAATTATTATTATTATTTAATGATATTTCAATATAATCTTTTGTTATTGGTTTCCATATATCCCATGTAGCATTTACAATTGGTATTGGATTATAAATATAATTATTACTTTTTGTTCCATCATTTATAACTAAAATGATATAAGGAGTTTTATTTTTGATTTCAATAGGAATGCTGATACAACAAGGATAAATATTATAAGTATTAATATTAATATTAGGATTAACTTTAAAATTATTTTTAAAACTATTAATTATAAAAGTTTTAAATTTATGTGAAACTACTTGATTATAATTTGAAATTTGAATAGGTGTTTGTTGTTTTATATTAATTTCACTGGTATCTAATTCATTTTCAACATTTGCTGGTTTAAGATTAATAATAGCAGAACGCATTTTTTCTATTTCTTTTATTTGTAATTCCAAATCTGGAAAATCTTTTTTTTCTTCAACTTTTTTTTTAACTTCTACTAAAACTAGTTTATTAGAATTATTATTAGGTTTTATATTATCTTTATAAATATCATTATAGATACTCATAAACGTTTCTTTTGAAAATGATTTAATATTATATTTATCATCTAACATTTTTAAACAGGCTGAATATAATTCATTACAATCCATTATTAATAATTATTTTGAACTTTTTTTTAAATCTTTAATATTTGGTCTAAAATAAGTAAATCGTAATTTTTTCATTTTTTCATCTGTATATTCCTTTAAATTTACAATAGTATCTAACATTACATTTTTATTTACTTTAAGATAATTTAACCATAAAACTTGAAATGCAATGGAAAAAACACCACATTCAGTATTACTTTTTTGATGTCTAATTGTATTTATTTTAATTGGAAATGGTTTTTTAAAAATAGTTTCAACTTGTTTTTTTATACTAATAAAAACTGGTTTTAAATCATTTGGAATAGTTCCTGTAGTGCTATCATAATAATAACCACCAAATGAAGGTAATGAAGGGTCTAAAATAAAAAAACTGGAAGTCCAATGAGTTCCGGGTTCTGTAGAACGCGAAAGATTAGTAATAAAACCAAAATATTTAATTTTGCCAGATTTTAAAATTTTTCTAACATCAATTTTAGTAGTTTCACCAAAATCAATTGAAAAAACACCTAAAAATTTAAAATGATTTTCTGGTATTTTTTCATATTGTTTCATAACTTTAATTATATCAAAATTAGATAACCATTCCACAGGATTTTTAACCCATTCTATTGGTTGTGATGGTCTCAAATCATTTCTTTCTATATCAAGTAAATCTTTATAAATAGTGGATTTATTTAAAGTTCTAGCTTTTGATTTAAGAATATCAATCCAAGACCAATAACTATTTTTAAAATGTTTATTTAAATTTGTGATAATATCATTAAAACTATCAGTTTTATTTATAATAATTTTATTTAATGGATTAAGTAAATTCCAAATTTTAATAATTTTGGATAAAGATTTAATACTATAACAAATTTTCCGATTACGCGCTGACGGACTACAAAAATCCATTAACGTTTCTATTTTTATTAATATTTAAAAATAAATATTGGTAATTAGATAAAAATGAATGAGGAAGATAAATTGATTGAAACAGCAATTTTAAGTGATGGAGCTCATTATGATGTTGCAAAAGTAGTTTATTTAATTTTCAAAGATAAATATAAAGTAATGGATAAAAAAACTTGGTATAAATATAATAATAATAAATGGATAAAAACAAAAGAAGAATATTTGGATTTAAGAAAAGAATTAAGTGAAGAAATTTTCAAAAAATTTATAGATAAAGCATATTATTATAATAATAAAATGTATTTAGCAACATATGAAGGTCAAAAACAGATTTATGAAAATAAAGCAAAATCTGCATTTAAAATTTCATTGAGATTGAGAAAATCGGGATATAAAGATAATATAATGAAAGAATGCAGATATTTATTTTTAGATGAGAAATTAAAGGATATATTGTCAATACAAAACCAATAAGGGTTAAAATTAATAAAAAAAATCATATTTAGTAATATTTAAAAATAAAAATTGATATTTATTTTAATATATAAAATAAATATAATATGTCGGTTGCAAAAAATGATTTACTCACTTTCATAAATAAATATAAATCAGAAAAAGGTAAAGCATTTACGAATACAAGTATTGGAAATTATAGAGTATCAATTAATATTCCTAATGAAAATTATGATCAATTCTTGAATTTATATGCATTAGCAATTACAAGTGGTATTTCATTATTTTTAACAGAAAAACCGATTGAACCAAGTCCAATAAGAGTAGATTTAGATTTCAGATTTAGTCAAGATATAACAACAGATGAACCTTCGACTAGATTAATAAGAAAATATAATGAAACACATGTTTATAAAATAATAAATTGTTATTTTGAAATAATTAATACATATCTTAATGTAAGTGATGAAGCAAATATTGCTTATATTATGGAAAAAGCAAATCCTGTTCCATTTAGAAATAAAATTAAAGATGGAATACATATAATTTTTCCCAATATTATAGTTAATAATAATATTCAACATTTTATTCGAAATAAAATTTTAGAAAAATCACAGGAAATATTTGATATTCGTGATTTATGTGCAATTCCCGAAGATATAATTGATAAAGCAATAATTAGTTCTAATTGTTGGTTATTATATGGTAGTAAAAAGGCAGAAAGTGATGATGCATATCGTGTTACTAAAATTTATAATTATAAGGATGGCAAAACTAATAAAATTGAACATATACCATCAGCAAAAGAAGAAATTGATTATATTCGATTATTTTCGATGCGTAAAACTGATATTCCAGAAACTGATTTAATTGAAGATAAATCAAATGAAGTTACTGAATATATTCGTCATGTTTTACCAATGGTTGATAAAAAACAAAAGGATAAGATGGATAATAATATATTTTCAGCAAAATTAACTAATATAATCAAAAATTATACTAATGATGATGAATTTATATTGGCTAAAGAAATTGTAAATGAATGTTTATCGCATAATCGCGCTGATAGATATGATGATTGGATAAATTTAGGTTGGGCTTTACGAAATATTGATTATCGTCTTCTTAACACTTGGATTGAATTTTCAAAAATTAGCAGTTCTTATGTTGAAGGCGAATGTCAGAAATTATGGGATAGAATGCGAAAAGAACATTTAAGTATGGGAACATTACGTTGGTGGGCAAAAGAAGATAATCCACAACGTTATAATGAAATTATAAATAATTCTATTATTCCTCTTATTGATATTGCAATTGGAACTGATGGAGCACATTATGATATAGCAAAAGTAGTTCAAGGAATTTATAAAGGTGAATATAAAGCAATTAATAAAGATACTTGGTATAAATATGATAAAAATTATCATAGATGGGTAAAAGCAAAAGAAGGATTAAAATTAAGAAAGGAATTAAGTGAAGAAGTTTGTAAGAAATTTATAGAACGTGCTCAATATTACAATACGAAAATTTATTCAACAACTGATGAAGGACAGAAACAGATATTTGATAATAAAGCAAAATCAGCTATTAAAATTTCATTGAAATTAAAACAATCTGGATTTAAGGAAAGTATTATGAAAGAATGTAAATGTTTATTTATTGATGAAAAATTTGAAGAATTATTGGATAATAGAAGTTATTTGCTTGGATTTGATAATGGAGTATATGATTTAAAATTACATATATTTCGTGAGGGAATGCCCGATGATTATATATATTTATCAACAAATAAAGTATATATTCCATATGATATTCAATCACCAGAAATTATTGAAATTAATAATTTCTTTGAAAAGTTATTTACAAATGAAAATTTGCGAAATTATGTATTAGATATATTGGCATGTGCGATAGATGGTAGTATAGTTCAAGAAAGATTTTATATATTCACAGGTCAAGGTAGTAATGGTAAAAGTAGATTATTAGATTTAATTCAAAAAGCAATTGGTGATTATTATGGAACTCTTCCAATATCTCTATTAACACAAAAAAGAGCAGCCTCAAATTCTGCTCAAGGTGAAGTAGAAAGAATGAAAGGTAGAAGATTTGGTATTCTTCAAGAACCATCAGAAAATGATAAAATTAATATTGGATATATGAAGGAATTGTCAGGTAATGATAGAATTCTTACAAGAGGTCTATATAAAGAACCTTATGAATTTAAACCACAATTTAAGATGATTTTGGCTTGTAATGAATTACCAGAAGTTCCCAGTGATGATGGTGGAACTTGGCGTAGAATTCGAGTTATTGAATTTTCATCAAAATTCTGTGAAAATCCGGACCCTGAAAAACCAAATGAATTTCCAATGGATTTACAATTAAGTGAAAAATTAGAAAGATATGCTGATGTATTCTTATCAATGTTGATTGAAAGACATAAATCAATTAATCCTAATAAAATTAATGAACCACGAGAAGTTATTAATGCTACACAAAAATATAAGAATAATAATGATGTTATTGGTCAATTTGTAAGTGATAATATAATTATTGATGCTTCAATTAAAGAAAAGATTGGAATTAATGAAATGAGTAATGAATTCAAGACATGGTCGGCGAATAATATTGGTAAAGGTAAAAGAAATATCGATAGAACTCAAATTAAATCATATTTGGAGAAACTCTTTGGTAATTATGATGCAAAGAAAGGATGGACAGGAATGCGTTTTAAAACAGATAGTGATAAATAAATATAAAAAAATGATTAATATTTATTTTTTATTAATTAAATCAAATGACTTATTCTAAAATAATAGAAATTACTAAAAATTTTGTTAAAAATTATATGGATAATTTAAATGATGTTTCTCATGATTATTTACATATTTTATTAGTAATTAAATATGTAAAAGAAATAGCAAAAAAAGAAGGAATAAAAAAAACTAGAGATTTATTTCATATTATAATGGGTGCTTTATTGCATGATATTGGAGACAGTAAATATACAAATGAAAATCAAGAAGAAGTAATTAAAAGTTTTTTAAAAAGATTTAAAAAAATGAAAAAATATGATAAAAAAGAGATAATTAGAATTAGTAGTAATGTTTCATTATCAAAAGAAAAAAATTTACAAATTAAAAAAACAAAACGAAATTTAAAATTATATATAGTTCAAGATGCTGACAGAATAAATAGTTTAGGTTCTATTGGAATTATGCGTTATATAAGTTATAATTGTAATAATAAAAAAAAACCATCATTTAAAGAAATTATACTGAATATGAAAAAAAGAACTAATAAAATTAAAAAATTTATAAAAACTAATTCTGGAAAAGAAATTGCAAAAAATAATTATAAAATAATTAATGATTTTATAGATAATTATAATAAATTTATATAAATTAGTATTAGTTTTTTTAAATTATTTATAAAAATGATTTATAATTATTAATTTTTTATTTTTAAAAAATGAATTTCACAAATTCAACTAAATATTCATATGTTGATGGTTCAAATGCAGTACCAATATTATTTTTAATGGTATTTAGTTGTATATGTTGTTTATGTTTCATTATTAGATGTTGTTATGATTATACAATACGTATTTGTTATGATAATGATTACGATTATTGTTGTGATTGTTGTTATTATAAATCTAATAAGATTGTTAATGAACAACAAGAAGTTTAAATAAAAATTGATTTAAAAAAAACAAAATTAATTTTTTGTTAAATTATCAGAAATAAATTAAAAATTGATTAAATTTTTATTTTTGAAATTTCAAAAAAATGAATAATACAAATGCAACTATTATAACTATTGATTTTAATATTAGTGAGTCAAGTATTACTTTTATAATACTTTTATTGGTTATTTTTGGATTAATTGCAATTTATTTTACATTGAAATATTGCTGTTTATTTCTCAAACATTGTTGTATTATAACAATGATTTGTTGTGATTATGGTTATGAATTTTGCAGTTATTGTGATAAACCAAAAATTAAAAGGTTTATTATTGAAACTTCAAGTATTCCATTTGGAACTGTAATAAGTCCAACAATTATAAATAAATTTGATGCCATTATTTGATAATTTATGTATTGAATTATTTAAAAAAAAACTAAAAATGATTTATTTTTATTTGATTTTTCATTAAAAAAAAGATGAATATTACATCAATTTTAAATGATAATCTTGGTATGGATGAAACCTTATTTACTGTAATTTTGGGATTTATGTTAGTGTTTAGTTTCTGTATCTTATACTGTATATTGAGAGGTATTAAAGAACTTCTTATTTACTGTTGCAGATGCAAAAAAATTGCCAATTGTGAAATTGATGTGTAAAAATATAAATTATAAAATAATGAATTAAATTTTGTTATTTAACATAAAAAAATGAATTTTTGTTTTTTAAATTTATTTAAAAAATGAATAATACAGATAACAGTTTTAATTTTTCAATTGGAAATTTTAAAGAACCATTTGGAGCTATTATTATATTGATAATAATAATTGGAGTTAGTTGTTGGTTTTCATTATATCTAATATTAGGAATTGTATATGTATCTAAATATATTTATTATAAATGTTGTAATTTAATTATAAAACTAAAAAGAGTATTAACAGTTGAACAAAAAAGGTTATTAATAATAGTTTATGATATATTATTTGGTTCAGTAATAAATACTAGAAATATATCATATTTATTAGAAAATTAATAATAAAATTTAATTTTTTGTTATTTAAAAAAATAAAAAAATGATATATAAAAAGAAAGAAATAATTAATTTATAATGAATATTAATATTGATGTTATTATTCAAAATCTGAAAGATATGTTAATAAGTCGAGGTGATAATATTGATGAATTTGAAGAACATGAAGTTGAAATAGAAAGAGAAGATTTTTTTAATGATAATAATCCAATTAATTTTCATACAAGTGATACAGCTATTATATTTGCATTAACTAAAACATTACGTTCAAATATAATAGATGATTTAAAGAAAAATAGTTCTTATATAGAGGGATTTGTAAAGAAATATAATGGAAAATATAATATTATATTGGTATTTAATAATGATTTATTAACAACACCATCAATAACTTCATTAACATCTATTGATAAGATTTTACAAAAAAAAGGGGGTATGTTACAATATTTTCATTCAAATGAATTATCATTTAATCCAACTAAACATGATTTAGTTCCACCTCATCGTAAATTATCAATAGAGGAAGGAAAGAAAATGATGGAAAAATATATGATTAAAAGTAAATTGCAAATGCCTTTAATTCTACATACAGATGTGATAGCTAAATGGATTGGATTAAAACAAGGGGATTTGGTTGAAATTACAAGATATAATCAAAATAGTGGAAAATGCTATTATTATAGATGTTGTGTATAATTCTATCTTTTTTTTATTTTCTATAATAAAATGAGTAATTATAGAAATAAAACTCAAAATAAATATAGAGATTTATTTTTAAAATATTCAAAAGATGAAGTTAATTATTTTCAAAAATTAGAAAATATAAAAAAAGATGAAATTCTAACAATTGAAAAAGAAATTGATGAATATAAACCATTTAAGGAACCATTAAGATTTAAATTTTTATCAATGAATACTACTTTATCAAATAAGATATCAATATTAAGGAAATATGAAGATTTTACAAAATTAAGTCCTTTTTCTTCAGAATATTCTAAATTAGGTAAATGGATTTCAACAATTTCACAAGTTCCATTAGGTCAATATAAAGAACTCAATTATAATAAAAAAGGGATACCTCAATTTTTGTTAGATATTCGTAAAGGTCTTGATAAAAATATTTATGGTCATACTGAAACAAAAGAACAAATTATTAGAATTCTTGCTCAATATATATCAAATCCAAATGCAAAAGGTTATGTAATTGGAATTCAAGGTTCAATGGGAGTAGGAAAAACTAAATTTATTAAAGATGGAATAGCAAAAGTTATTGATTATCCTATTGCATTTATACCATTAGGTGGTATTTCTGATTCAAGTTATTTAAAAGGTCATTCATATACATATGAAGGTTCAACATTTGGAAAAATAGTAGAACAATTGATAAAAACAAAAGTAATGAATCCAATTTTCTTTTTTGATGAATTAGATAAAGTTTCTAATAGTCGTTATGGAGAAGAAATAATAAATACATTAATTCATATAACAGATGCAACACAAAATGATAAATTTAATGATAAATATATAGAAGAAATAGATTTGGATTTATCAAAATCTTTAATTTTTTTTACATTCAATAACATTGAAAAAGTTAATCCAATTTTAAGAGATAGAATGATTACTATATCAATTAATAATTATTCACGTGAAGATAAATTAAAATTAACTAAACATAGTTTATTGGAAACAATATTTAAATCTTATAATTTTAATGAAAAAGATGTAATATTTACAGATGAAATGATTTATTATATAATAGATAATACAATAGATGAAGATGGAGTAAGAAATTTACAACGAAATATTAATAATATTTATTCTTATATAAATATGAATAGATATTTAGAAATAGATAATAAAATAATACAATTTCCATTTAAAGTTAATAAGGAATTTATAGATAAATATATGATATTTAAAAAGAAAGAAAATGATACAAAATTATCTATGTATTTATAAATGAAAAAAAAAATAAATTATTTCTTTTATATATCAATTATAATAGGAATTATATTTTTAATTTTTATTATTAAACAATTAAATTTTAATAGAGAAAATTTTAGTTCAAATATAAATTTTTTATCTAAATTAGAAACTAAAAATTTTATACTTAAAGATGAAGACAAATATATTAATAATTTAAGTATTTATGATTTAAGGGCAAGAAAAACTAAAACCTGTATAGAATATTTATTTCAAGCAGGAAATAGTACATTAGATTTTACACAAGAACAAAAAGAAAAATTAATAATTTGTGCAAATGATGCAAAATTATATTTTAATAATAATATGGATTGGGTTTTTGCATTAGTTAATAATAATTATGAAGAAGGTTTTCCTCATACAAGAGGAAATATAATATTTTTATCAGCAACAATTATAAATTATTCAAATATTGAATTAACAAAAACATTAATACACGAAAGTATTCATATATATCAAAGATATAATAAAGAAGAAATTAAGAAATATTTGGAAAAAAATAATTTTACAATTTCAAGATTAAGAAATAATACTTCATTAATTAGAGCAAATCCAGATTTAGATGAATATATTTATAAAGATAAAAATGGAATTGAAATGGTTGCTAATTATAATAGTGAATTTCCAACAGGTATAAGTGATATAACTTTACCATTATTATCAAATGAACATCCATTTGAATATATGGCTTATACAATGGCTGAAGAATATTCAAGAAAAATTTTAAATAAATATAATAATATTAAATAATTTATCTGTTATAAATTGATTTTATCATTTTATAATTATTAGTAAAATCTTTAATTCTATTATTTTGATATTCTTCCATATAATTATTAATATTATCTTTATTAATTCCTCTATGTTTTAATGATTGATATTTATTTTGAAAATCATAAACTAAAATATCTATTGATTGTTCCAGTAGCCTGTTAAAATCATTATTCATTCTTTTTTTTCTATATTTAAATCATAAATATTCATTTTTTAATTTATTGGAATGTCTAATTTAATTGGATTAACTATTAATGCTTCTTCTAATGATAAATTTAAAATTTATCCATATAATTCTAATAATAAAATTTCATATTCCTTAAAAATAAATGATAGTAATCATATAATTACATTTCATAATAATGAAATGATTGGAATTGGAACATCACAACCAACAGAAAAATTAAATATTTATAATGGTTGTTTACGAATTTCTAATAATTCTAATAATTTAATTGATATCAATCATAATTCAATTGCTTTTTATAATTCTAATTTTGATTTAAAGGGAATTATTAAAAATGATGGTAATAATAATATTTCTTTATATAGTAATCTTGAAATAAAAGGTGAATTATTAATAAATGAATTTAGACCAATAAATAATCAATGGCATAGAACTAATGACAATAAAAATCGTTTTTATTTCTTAAGTAATTCTTCAACAATACTGGAAAGTCCTAATGGATATGAAATTAGAACAAATAATAGCAATATTTATATTAATAATCAAGGAAATTTAGGAATTGGAATAACAAATCCATTAAATAATCTTCATATAATTAGTGATAATCAATTTCCTTTTAAAATTTCATCAAAATCAATTCATAATAATGGAACTTTTATTTCTTTAAATACAGAAATATGTAATTGGACAAAATGTGGTATTGGTCATATTAGAACCAATAATTTTGATATAGGTGATTTAATTTTCATGACAAATAATAATTTAAATTCTAATTCTATTAATTTGAATGATGAAAGATTACGAATAAAAAGCACAGGATTAATAGGAATTGGAATTACAAATCCTAATGCAAATTTACATATAAATAATAATCAGGTCAAATTACGATTAACAGAATTTAATAATAATTCAAATGGATTATTATTAATGAAATCAAATAATTCATTTATATTAAATGAAAATAATAATGATTTAATTTTAGGAAGTGCAGGAAAAGAAATAGTTAGATTAAGTAGTAATGGTAATTTTAATTTACCAATCGGAATTTTAAATTTTAATTCAAATAAAGGTGAAATAAATATTAATAATAATTCTATAATTAAATATGAAAATTTAAATATTAATTTTGGTTCAAGTGAAACTAAAACAATATTTAATAATTTTGTTGGAATTGGTAGTGTTAGTCCAATAGAATTATTACATATTCAGGGAACTGTTGCAAGTATTAATAATTCTACTAAAAATCATATTAGAATTTTAAATGATAATTCTTCTGGTTATTTAGATATTGGAAGTGATGTTAATGGATTTGCTATAAGAATTAATAATTCCGGACAATCTTATGGAAATAATAATTATATAGAAAGATTTAGAATTAAAACTGATGGAAATGTTGGAATAGGAAATAATAATCCTATTTCAAATTTAAATGATGTAAATTTAACTATTGGAAACAGTTCTTTAAATACAAGTTCTGGATTTTTAATTATTAGTAAAGGTTCAAGTGATTTTAAAAGACATTTTAAATTTGGTTATGGAACCAATAATTTTGTAGCAATTGGTGATTTTGGAACCAATAATTCATCTGGAACTTGGAAAGAACAAATTAGATTTCATTGGAATACACCAAATAATGCTCTTGTTTTATTTGAAAATGGAGATTTAAATATAGTAGGTCGTTTATATCAAGCTAGTGATAGAAAAATAAAAAAAGAAATAAAAACTATAGAAAGTGCTTTAGAAAAAGTTGAAAAATTAAATGGAGTAGAATTTAAAGGAATTGATAATAATATTGAACAAATTGGTTTAATAGCACAAGAAGTAGAGGAAATAATTCCTCAAGTAGTTAATTATAATAAAGAAACAGATTTAAAGTCTGTATCTTATGCTAATTTAGTTCCATTATTAATTAATGCAATTAAAGAATTAAATAAAAAAATAACAAAAAATTAATTTTGTTTTTATTTATAAAATTATTTCAAGTCATGCGAGGCTTTTTGTCCTTTAAAGACAGATAGAAATCAACACGTACATTGTCATTATCATTATTGATACCATATTCGATATAAAGAAAGATTTTTCTAATCTTCATGAGGATTTTATATTCCTTAAAAGACAGAAGAGTGGCTTCCACTAATTCATCACATAACTCTTTAATAAAACGCTTAATGGAATCTTCAATTTGATCATCGAAGGAAATGGAATGTAAATAAATCACATAATCCTTTTTCTTTTTTTGTTCGAAATCTTCCAATAAAGCTAATATTTCGCGGACTTTGTCACAGAACTCTTCCGTAAACACCATTGCTTAAAATAATTATTAATAAAATAAAAATCATAATTTATTTATTTTTATTTATTTTAATACATTTTTTATATAATTAGCAGTAAATGGTTTTTCCATATTTTTACGACTTTTTATTAATTTTAAAAATTTAATAAAAAAATCATCTTTAACCATTTCTTTATTATTTTCAATATTATTTCTATACATTTCAGCTAAAAATAAATGATAATTTAATTTAAATTCTTCTTCACTTTTATTAGTAATATCATTTTTGGGAAAAAATTCTTGTTCATGGTTATTTGAAATATAATTAGCTATTATTGAATTTTTATAAATTAAATTTAACATATTTTTATCAAATTCAAATAATGGATTATAATCATAAGCAGGAATATTTATTATAGGTTTATTATTCCAAATATAATTATTATCATCAATTATAATAGTTCTATTATTAAAAATTAATTCTTTATTAGTTTCTAATATTTTTTTTGAATATTTTTTTGATAAAGATTTTATAATTAATTCTTCTATATATTCAGTTATTTCTTTTGAATAATGATGTTCATCATTTATAAGATTTAAATCACGTGCAATTATTAATTTATTAAATTTAATTTTTATTTTTTTTTCAATATAATCAACCATTAATTTAACATATTTTTTAGTTCCATTTGAAAATATAAAAAATTCTGCAGTTGGAAATAATTCCTTAATTTCTTTTAAAAATTCATTTAGATGAGGTCTTAAAAAATTTTCTGGTATTATTTTAGACCATTCATTTACATTTATTTTACAACTATCATCATTTATTTTTTTATGTTTACAATTATTTTTAATCCATTCTAAAATATTTTTATATTCTAATATATTTGAAGCTCTACCTATTAATGTTAAATCTAAATCAAATATAAATAATATAGGTAAATTTGTCATGTATCTTATAATAAATAACAAAAAAATTAATTTTTATTTTTAATTTTAATAAATTATTTAAAATTCATTATCAGTTTTACAATCATCATCTGAATTATAATCATCCGTTAAAACATCATCATTATCAATTGGAATAAATGATATTATAAAATTTATTTGTTCCAATTCATAAACACATCTAAAGATGATGAAATCATAATTATTTTTAAGAATAAATAAATTTTCGGAAAATTCATAAATATCCAATTTAAGTTTTTTTGAGAGATTTTTGGTGAATTTATACAAATCCGAAATTTTATCAATAATAATTAAACATTCCTTTTTATTGACAATTGCGTTTTCAAAAGCGGACAATGAATTCATTTAAAAAAATAAAAATAAAATTAAATCATTTTTATTTTAAATTAATTTTAAACAATACAAAAAAATTAATTTTTGTAATTTTAAATTTCGTTTTTTTAATCTTCAAATGAAATCATATGATTTATATATTTATTATCTCCAAATGAAATCGTGAATGTATATAAATTATTTTCCAAAATCCATTTTATAAATATATAAATTCCAGATTCATCCTTGAAAATAAAATAAGAATTTCCAAATTTATATTCAACAATACTTAATAACTCTTTACACCAATATTCGCCAAATTCTTGTATATTACCGACAAAGAATTTTAAGGTGGTAAATAAGATATATGAATGTTTATTGGAATTCGATGATTGCTTTAAGATATTTGCAATATTTGAATGAATTGACATACAAACATCATTTAAAAATAAATAAATATTTTGTTCATCAAATTCTATAATTGACATTTAAAATTTTAATTAAAAAATAAAAAATCAATTTTATTTTATTTAATTTTTAAACTAATACAAAAATTTAATTTTGTAATTTTTATTGAAGATTTTTTACTTATAACAGAGAACAATAACAGACACCATAATAACACCTGTTACTAGCCCTGTCATAAATATTTCAGAAACTTGTTTTTTTTCCTCAATTGTTTCCTCCTTTTTTTCATCCTTCTTTTCCTCCTTTTCTTCCTCCTTCTTTTCCTCCTTTGAATTTATGTATTGAAATAGATCTTTCACAACCATTTTCAAAACAATTTCATCATTTTTTACAGAAGAAGCCATTTTTTAATTATTAAATTTAAAAAATAAAAATCAATTTTTTAAATTTTTTATTTAAATTAATACAAATAAATAGACAAAAACTTAATCCGTCATTTTAAATTGCAACACCTTTACTTTCGCAAAAGTATCATTCCTATAGTTACTACAATACTCACACTTAAGATAACAGTTAAAGATTTAGCATAAAATAATTCTTTATTAATGCTTTCTTCATGATAAAATGCAGCATTCAATAAATACTTATTAGTAAAATTATCCACTTGCAAATCATCATAAACTTTCCTTGAAACTGTAATGTTGTCCATCTTGTTTTTAAATATTTTTTATTAATAACAAAAATCATTTTTTAAATATTTGTATTTAAATTAATACAAATAAATAGACAAAAACTTAATCCGTCCTTTATTAAGATAAAATGCTTTTACTTTTGAAAAAGTAGCATTACTACAGTTACTGCAAGACCTACACTTAAAATAACATTTAAATTTTTAGTATAGGATAATTCCACATATAGACAATTTGCATTATGAATAGAAGCCTGATGCAAATTCTTTTGAGTAACATTTGTTATCATCAAATCATCATAAACTTTCCTTGAAACTGTAATGTCGTCCATCTTGTTTTTAAAATTTTATATCAATAACAAAAATCATTTTTTTAATATTTGTATTTGAATTAATACAAATAAATAGACAAAAACTTAATATGTCCTTTGGAATATGAATATATTTAGAAGTATCTCCAGCAAAGATAAATAGCTGACATAGTGATTACACTAATTGTCATATAATTATATCCATCTATCTCATTTTGAAGTATATCAATTTCATAATTCCTTTTTTTCACTTCATCATCAAAACGTCTTTCATCAGAAACTTGCTTCTGATTCATTAGATTAGCAAGATCGTAAAATGATACCATTTCGAATACCTTATTTTTTTATTTAATAAAAAAAATCATTTTTTTTATAATTCTATTTAAATTAATACAAATAAATTGACAAAAAACTTAATATCGTCGTTTTTGAAATTCCTTTTCACTTGCGAGTAAACCATGCTAACATGACTGCTCCCACCGAGCAACCATAAAATATCAATTTACTTAAATCTCTCTGACTCTTGAGATGATTAACCTCATCATCCAGCTTTCTTAAACATTCGCTGAAAGTTTGATCAAGATCACCATTTATAAATTCATATCTAGAAGAATCAGAAATGATAAAGTTCATATCATGCAAATCAATAGCACGGTTTGACATTTTCACTTAAAATTATTATAATCATAAAAAATCATTTTTTTAATAATTCTATATAAATCAATACAAATATGTTCATAAAGTAAATGACAAAAAACTTAATATCGTCGTTTAGACTGAAGGTGTCATCTTAAAGAGATTCTCGCCAATAACCAACAACCTTATACAGACTGATCCCCAAGGCAATCGTAAGAAAGCCTATACCCATCTGATACTCACGTTCCCGCTTCTCAAAACTTGCTATGCGCTTGTTATACTCCAATTTCACCAAATTTGCATCGGTTCTTTGAGTATGTCGAAGATTATTTAGAAGTTGTCGAAGCTGTAGATCATCAAGTCTGATATTTGTTGAAGGTTGTGATGCGATATCTTGCTCAAGTTCATCAACTCGGCGAAGTGCATCATCCTTTTCTCTAATAAGATTTTCAAGTTGTATCCATTCAATCTCGATTGTATCACCGCTATCCCTAGCCAGTGACACAGTATTGTTCCTACGATTTGGTTCTCCACCACCGCCACCGCGAGCTGGTCCACCACCATCGTTTCCACGATTTGGTCCTCCACCACCGCCACCGCGAGCTGGTCCACCACCATCGTTTCCTCGATTTGGTCCTCCACCACCGCTATCACGAGCTGGTCTACCACCATCGTTTCCTCGATTTGGTCCTCCACCACCGCCACCGCGAGCTGGTCCACCACCATCGTTACCTCGATTTGGTCCTCCACCACCGCCACCGCGAGCTGGTCCACCACCATCGTTACCTCGATTTGGTCCTCCACCACCGCCACCGCGAGCTGGTCCACCACCATCGTTACCTCGATTTGGTCCTCCACCACCGCCACCGCGAGCTGGTCCACCACCATCGTTTCCAGCTTCTCTAGCTGGTTCTCCTCCACCGCGATTCCTTCGTTCTGCTCCACCATATCCACGTTTCTGTTTTCCATTCACGAGTTCAAGTATTGCTTCCATTGCAGTAGATACCTTGATTTTTTAATAAAAGAATAAAAAATCATTTTTTTTATAATTCAATATAAATTAATACAAATATATATAAATATAAAAATATAACAAAAAATTTAATTTTTGTTGTTAGAACGGTAATCTATTTCTCTATTTCTTGAGCAAAACAATTGATAAGAGCAAACCCATTCCCAATCCGATAAAAAGACCTTCCAAAACCACAATTTGATTTTTTTGAATTTCAAACTGTTTTTGAAGAGCTTTGAGCTCCCAATCAATTATATTAACACGACATTCCGTTCTATTACTATTCCTTTCGAGCTCTTTGAACTTATCACTGTTTTTCGATTGTAGGCTCAAAAGCTTCGTTGTGTCTCTCCTTGCAATCAAATCAATAAAAGGCTCGGACATATTGTTTTCAGTTAGATTTTTACTTCTTTCTGAATATCTAATATTTTTAATAATAAAATGAAATCAAATTTTATTAATTTTCATAATAATCAATACAATTTTTTTTTCAAAGAAAAATAAAACCAACCAAAAACTACTATACTTGCAATTCCATAATATTTCAAAAAAGTTTGAGATGTTTTTAAATCATCCATATTTTGTAAATGGTTGAGAAATAGACTTTCTGTTTCCAAAAATTTAATTCGTCTATTATTTTTTTCAAAATGAGCTTCCAATAAATTGGTTTGTTCCATTTTTAATTTTTTATATTAGTAATAAAAATCATTTTTTATATATAAATATGTAAATTAAAACAAAAATTTAATATTTAATTAAAAGTAAACATAAAACTGCAACAGATATACTTAAACAATATATACTATTAGTTGTAAGATTACTATTATGATTAATAATTTTAATATCTTCATGCATTAATTCAATATCTTCTTTTATAGTTTTAATATCTTCTTTTATAGTTTTAATATTTTCTTTTAATTTATATATTAAAATTTCATTTCTATAATTCATTATTATGATAAATTATAATTAAAATTTATAAATCATTTTTTTTAATAAATTCTTATAAAATAACAAAAAATTAATTTTGTTTTTTTAATTTTTAATACTTGCTAATCTTCCTGATCGCTTTCTATTGCAATTTCATAAATGAATAATGAAAATTCATATTTACCATCAACAATTTTAATATATATGTCAAGGTTATAATCAGTTTCCATACCATCTGCTTCCTTAAATTGATATAAGCAATTAGACAATGATACCACTTCAAATCCAAGATTTTCAGCAATCAATCTTCCATATTCAACTAATTCTTCATGAATATCTGAAAATTCCATGTAAAATTTATTATTAGTTGAATTGAAAGCATTACTACTATCTACTTCTATAAAATCAGAAGTAAACTTGGAAATAAAATCCATAAAAGCATTACTAGCATTCATTTTTTGATTTTTAAATTAAAATATAAAAATCATTTTTTAATTAATTTTATATAATTAAATACAAAAAATTAATTTTGTTTTTTACATTTGAGATTATTCATTACTAATCATCATCTTCCTCTTCGTCTTCATCATCTGTTTCTCCTTCAGAAAAATCATTATCTTGTTTGCCAGAGGCTCTACATAGGATAATTAACTTTTCAGGTTCTTCATCAGAATATTCAAATTCCAATGCCAAACCAAATTTCAGAGAACCTTCATATTTTTCACTCAATACACATCTTGAATCATCAATATAGTCTTCATGAAAATCGAGTTCATTTGCAAGACCTCTAATAAAGGTTTTTACATCCGGAATTAAAGATAAATTGCAAACTATCATATTCCACGACTGTTTATCATCAGAATTAAAAGCTTGTGTAATAGTTCCTCTGAAAACATCATAAAGTGTCTGAATTGAATCAATTTCCAAGAAAGTAATTTCTGTTTCATCGCTCATTTTAAAAATTTTTTTTAAAATTATATAAATCAGTTTTTAATTAATTTCAAATAAAATAATACAAATAACAAAAATTTAATTTTGTTATTATATCAGCGATTATTCAATCATCATCCATTGCATCATCAGAATGTTCTGATATATGTTCATCGGTTTTTTCTTCCGAAACATAATCAGAAAATTTATCGGAATCATCATCCGAATCATCCTGACTCCAATATGCGACAGTTTGTATTTCCAAATTTTCATTGTCTTCGTCAATATAACTGAAAAATAACATCAGATGAAATTTTTTATCACCAATATATTTCTCACGATATCTGCAATGTTCAAGAATTGCAGTTTGATCGCTTTCGTCATCGATAAAATACTTTTCAAATACATCAAGTAAATCGGGAATACTTCTTTTGAAATCAAACAAGTTTCCAATTACACTTGTCGGAATATGCAAATAATACCTTGTTTCCTCTTCGGTTTTTATAAATTCATCAATCACCAATCGGATCCAATTCAACACTTCTTTGATATCATCACATTTACAATAAAAATATTCATTTTCGCTTTCGCTTTCGCTCATGTTTAATTAAATTAAAATGAATAATAAAATCAGTTTTTTGCTGATTTTATATAAATTAAAACAAAAATTTAATTTTGTAATTTTGATAACTAGTTGTTCAATCATCATTATTCAAGGACAAGCTGTCATGAAAATAAGTATGTGATACATAAAACATATCATCACCATCTGATGCATGTGAATCTAAATCATCATCATATCGTGGGTCATATTCACATTCAGAATCTTGATTTGACAAATCATCTTCAATTTCTGTATAATAAACACGAGATGTAATTTCTAATATCTCGTTATTTACACCAATAACCCTAAAGTCAAAATCAATATAAAACTTTTCCTGCCATACATGAAGCTGACTAAATCGACAACGATCATCCGAAATTTCCTTTACCGCAATTTGAATTCTATCTGAAAGACTACGCTGAAATAATTGCAAATTACCAACTTCTGCGCGTTCAAGATTGTAAACAAACGTAGTTTCAAGTTTATTCCATTTAAAAATTCTAATTTGTCTCCTGATTTCTTTAATCCATTGAACAATTGAATTTTCTTCCATTGTTAATAATTTGAAATAAAATATAAAATCATTTTTTAAATAATTCTATATAAATTAAAACAAAAAACTTAATTTTTTATTTTTACAGTAATGATAAATGTTCTAATAAAAACCATCATCATAATCATCATAATCATCATAATCATCATAATCATAATGATTTCTAATACAACTAACATGATATTCTTCATTTTCAGAAGCTGTATCATTACCTGAATCATTTTCTTTTTCCTCATAATGAATTATAGAAATGATTTCAAAGTTGTTTTCAACAACTCTAAAATGCAAATCTAAATAAAATCTTATTTCATATTGGAAAAACCATTCGCATAAGCATTGTTCATTATTTCTTTGTATAACAGAAACTTTGAGTTTTGTTAAAAGAAGGTTAATGAATTCAATTAGATTATCGCCAATTATACTTAATTGAATTTTAAATAGAATACTAGTATCTTCATCAGTCATTTGAAAAGTTTGAATTTGACCGCGAATAAGCTCAACTAGTTCTAAACCCTCATTCTGCATTATTTAAAATTAAAATTAAAATTTATATTATCATTTTTCAAATAATTCTATAAAAAATAATACAAAAAATTTAATTTTTGCATTTTTAATTTTATTTAATCAGCGAATAATATCTTCTGATGCGATATATGTTTCATTATCATCATCATCATTTGGTCCATAAACATAAATTCCAAATTCATCATTGGAATATTCAGTTCCAAATAAAATATTAAATTTGCATTTATCCTCATAAAATGACCATGTAATCATACAATAAACTTCTCGATGTTTAATAACACAAATAGAATAAGTAAATAATTCAATTGTTGAATTTTTCAATTTCTTGTGAATATTATATAAATAAGGCATAACACCATCATAAACCAAATCTGTATCAATAACAAATTGCAAACAATTTGAATAAGAACGAAGATAAAGAGTAATCATTTTATTTATACTATTTTCAAATAAAGTGTTAAAGTGTTCATCTTTATTACAAATATCATGATAAACACTTAACATTTTTAAAATTGAATTTTAAAAAATAAAATTCAATTTTAAAATTATTTATTAATAAATTAATACAAAAATTTAATTTTGTTATTTTTTATTATTATTTTTCTAATAATAAACTACCGAAAGAATTTCTAAAGTTGAACCAATTAATTTAAATTTCAATTTTAAATTAAATGGTATTTCATCATCTTCTTTTTCGATAAATTTGGAAATATTACTATCTACAAATAATTCTTTTCGAATATCAAGCAAATCTGACAATTTATTTTTAAATTTATTTAAATCGCCAATTAGCCTAATATCGATTTTGAAAATATGTTTGATAGTAGTTTGATTTAATTTATATTGCTTGATGCAATATTTAATCCAATTTAACAAATCATCAATATCATTACAATAATAAGTAATAATATCTTCATCTTGGTTGTTCATTTTTAATTTTTAATAAATAAATAATCAAATCATTTTTTTTAATTTTTCAAATAAATAAAAACAAAAATTTAATTTTGTTTTATAAAAACATCATAGAATTTAATTAGATGATTTCTATGGTTGCATCATCATCCTCGGAACCATAAACATAAATACCTAAATCAGTATTTGAATATTTCAAACCAAGAATAACACCAAATTCATATTTATCTTTTTCAAAGGTCCAAGTAATCCAACAATAAACATTTCGATACTTGATAATATAATTATTATCATCTGAAAATTCAATAGAACAATCAGGTAATTCATTACTAACATCAGATAAATAAGATAAAACACCATTTGAAATTTCATTAGCATTCACTAAATATTTCATATTGGCTAAATCCTGCTGAATAAAATATTTATCAATTAACTGTGTGATACACACAGCAAACGAACTATCATCATTTGGACGAACAACTGAATAATAAACATATTCAAGTGTTTCATCGGGTTCAGGATGATGTACCAACATTTTTTTTAAATATAAAAAAAAGATTTATTATCATTTTTTAATAATAAATAAAAAAAATAATACAATTAAGAATATATACCTGGTAGTTTAAGAACATTTTCAATATCTGATTGCTCGAATTGATGCATATTAATACAATTATTTAAAGTTTCATTTTGAGGAGTTATTAAACCATCATTTTTTTTAATATTATTAACAGCATCAATAAGAATATCTTTAGCTTTTTTATAATTTTTATTTTTATAATAAATTAATCCCATTGTATGTTGAAAATCAGGATTATTTTTACCAGAATTATTATAAATTTCTTCAGCTTTTTTAACAGTTTCATCATCAATAAATTCATTATTTCCGACTAATTGAGTTAATTTAACATATTCACCATTTTGATAAAGAAAATTATTATTATTAACACTGGTAGTAAATAAACCAATTTTAGAACCTTCAAAAAGAATATTTTTATTAAAAATAAAACTTTTAATAGTATCTTTATTTTGATAAATATAATAAGAAAGATTTATTTTATAATTAAATCTTATTTTACCAAAATAATCAATAAGTTTTTCAGCACAATTATTTGAAATAAAATAAGAACTTTTAGCAATAAGAACTTTAAAGAAATCAAAAGAATTTAGAAATTTAAATTCATTGGAATTTTCATTAACTGCAATAGATGTAAATAATAAATCATAATCAAGAGTTTTAATTTTTTCTAAAAAAATTAAAAAATTATCAGTAAATTCATCGATAATAATAAAATCATCTTCAATAATATAATTATATTTATTTTTGCTATTTTTAATCATTTCTAAAGCTCGTATTTGTTTTTGAAAATTAGATAATTGATTTGTATTTAAGGGATTTATTAAACCTTTAAAATCATTATCTTCAATAGCATCTTTATTTAAATCAACTCTATCTTTATATTTATCAATATTTTGTTCAATATCTGATGAAGAAGGATTATTAATTTGAATAAAATTATATTTAAAACCAGATTTATCCAAAAGAACTTTTAATTTTCCCAATTGCTGATTTAAATGATGAAAACGAACTTTTAAATGTTCCGATGTAATTAAATAAATATCCATTATAAATTGTTTAAATTTAAATCTTTAAGTCTGTTGAATATTGCTTACAATAGTTTCAACAGCAGATAATCTTTGAGATAATTCAGGACGTTTTTCTACTTCACCAAGACGATAAGATAAATCACTAATACTATTAACATATTGTTCCATGGGAGTTAAACGATTATTAATTTCAGTTAACTGTTCATTATAATTATTATTTTCAAGATGAACTAAACGATTATTAATAGGTTCAATATTAACTTTAGGTTCAACTTCAAGATTATAAACTCTTGCTTCAAGATTATCAACTTTATTTAATAATTCGAGTTGTTTTTTTAATTCTTCATTTTCTCGCTTAAGAGTTTCAATAGATACTGATAATTGATGTAAAACACCATCTACAGAGGGTTTTGATTCAAGTTCTTTTAAACGAACAATAATATCACTTAAATCAAGAGAACCAGAAGATGCTAAATCAGGTGATTGAGATGAAAGATTATTTACTCGATCATTTAATTGAACATAAAGGCGATATAAAGGATGTTGTTCCATTATCTTTTTATAATAATAATATAAAAAAAAATGATATATTTTTATATATATATAATTATAAATGATTGTTCCAATTCGTTGTTTTACTTGTTCAAAAGTAATTGCTGATAAATATGATTATTATATTGAAGAAATGCAAAAATTAGAAAAAACAGGAAAAAAAAATGATGATCCAGATTATAAATATTTTAGTAATATTCATACAAAAGAAATTCTTGATAATTTGGGTTTAACTAGATATTGTTGTAGAAGAATGTTGATATCCACGAGCGATATGATGAATATTATTTAATATAATTATAATAATAATGGATAATAAAAAAATAATAGAAGAGACAATAGAAAAAAAATTTAATCAGTTATTAAAACAAATACCTGCTTTTATTAAAACAGAAAAACAAGATGAAAAAGATTTTTTTAATTTTTCAATTATAGATATATATAATAATACATTACAAACTGTTGTAGATATAATAAATGAATTTATGAGAATTCTTGATAATACGAATAGAGATAATTATTTGATGTCATTTTTAGATATATTTTTCAAGGAAAAACGTATGTTTTATATAGGTATAATTTTAATCATATTATCTTTTGTTATATATTTTATAGACGGAGCAACAATTTAATGATTATTTATAATTATTATTTTGCTATTTTAATTTTAGCTATTTTTTTTTATTTAATTTCAAATAAAAATCCATCAATTTTATTAGCGATAATTATTATAATAATTATAGGTTATTATTATTTTAATAATATTTATAAATATAATGATGAATTAAAAACCAATTATAAAAATAAAATTAAATTAATTGAAAATGAAATATTGGAATTAAATAGACCTGAATATGATATTAAGCCTTTTATAAAAGATATTAAATATTTAGATAAAGATAATTATTTGGTAGAATTATTATTAAATATAAGATTTATTAAAGTTTTTGATCAAGCTAAATGGAGTGATTTAATTTTATTATTAGAAAAATTTATGAAATATTATATTTATTTATTAAGTGATAGATATAATATAACTATTCATTTTGAAACTTTTATAAATTTAAGAACAACTATTATAAAAGAATTATATTCTGCTTTCATTATAATTCCTCAAAAACTTAAATTTATTTATAATTTAAATCCATTTGAAGAATTAGAAAAAACAATTAAAAATTTTATTAAACATTCACGAAAAATGATAATAATTATTGAAAAATATGCATATATAAATAAAGGTTTATATTATCTTCCAGATACTCAATTTAAGCCATTTGATAATAATAATTTAGAGGTTTATTAGGTTCTATTATTTAAAACAGTTGTTGGAAAGGTTAAATCATTATAACTATAATCACTCATACTATTAATATTAGTTGGTGAGATTTGTGGTGCAAAATCATGGAAAAAATTACCACCACCTTTAATTTTTTTATCTAAATATTTATTAATTAATTTATTAACTGTAATAGTTCCTCCTCCAAAACTTATTGGTTGTTTTGCATATGAATTATAAATATTTTCAAAATCATTCATATTAACTTCCATTTTTTTAAACTCTTCAAAATCTTCCATTTCTACTTAAATAAAACTTTTTTTATTTTTATAAGTAATATGAGCAAAATATCGCCTGATGGTTTTGTAAAAACTGATATATTCAATGATTTTTCCATTTTTAATTTTAATAATACTATAATTGGTCAATATTCCGCTAAAATTAATAAAGGAAGTAATAATGTTATTATTGGAAATAATGCAGGTAAAATTGGATTAAGTTTAAATAATTCAACTATTATTGGTGCAAATGCTGGTAGTGAATTATTAAATAGTGATAAAGTAATATCTATTGGAAATGATAATTCAATTGTAAGGGATTTAAAGGAAGTAATTAATATAGGTAATTTAGGAAAATTAGAAAACTCAAATTCAATTCATATAGATAATTTTAATAATCCTGTTAATAAAATTCTAGATAGATTTAATTCACAATTTGCAGTTTCTTTAAGTAATTCTATATATTTAGGAATTGGAAATTATAAAGATATACCAATTGTTATTAGTTCAAAGAGAAATATAAATACATCATCACAATTTTTTATTGATGGGTCCTTAAATAGCGAAATAATTAAAATTCAAAATAATAATACTAGTATTTCATTTAAATATAATGATAATTATAATATAATTTATAATTTACCATTATTACCAAATTATGAAAATGCATATTTAACAGTTGATAAATTTGGAAATTTGGAATGGTTAGAAATTAGCGAAAATTTAATTAAAATTATTCAATCATCCGCAGATATTATATGTGAAAATTTAGATACTAAAGAAATATCAGGGAATGGTCTTTTAATTTCCAATTTAAATATTTCAAATTTTACTACAGATGATTTAAAGGAAGGATTATTAAATATTTATTTTAAAACAAGTTTAGTTACAAATATATTTTATGATTATTTAAAATTAATATCTAGTGATTTAATTTCAGGTAATTATTATGATGATAATAAATATAAAATAAATTTTAATAGTAATTTACAATTAATAACAAGTGATAATATTAATAGTTCTAATACAAATTCTAATATTTATTATTCTTATAATGATTATTATAGTAATTCATTAAATTATTTTAATTCAATTAATAGACTTAAAGAAGGAACATCAAATTTATATTTTAATTCAAATTTGGTTAAAATAAATTTTGATATAATAACTGAAGGAACATCAAATTTATATTTTAATTCCAATAATTTTGAATATTTAATTCGATCAAATTTAAAAACCACTGATTTTATAAAACAAGGTTCATCAAATTTTTATAATTCAAATATAAATTTAAATGAAATCATAAAATTAAATACAGATTTTATAATACAAGGAACATCAAATTTATATACAAATGAATATAGAATTTATAATTATTTAAATTCAAATTATCCAACAACTGATAAAATAATAACTGGAAAATCTAATTATTTTTTTAATAATATTAGTAATTTTGATATAAATACTGATAAAATTCGAGAAGGTAGCAACCGATATTTAAATAATTCTAATCAAATTATTGGAATTATTCAATTTAATACAACAACTGATTTATATAATCAAGGGTCATCAAATTTTTATTATGATGAAAGAAAAGGAATTGAAGATTTTAAAAAAATTGCCATAAATTCTAATATAACTGATATAATAAAAGAAGGAAATAATAAATTTATTAAAAATAATTTTTATAATAATAATTTAATTGTTAATGGATTTTTAAAAAGTTCTAATATTAATGAAATTGATAAACAATTATTAACGGTTAGTTTAGAACCTAATATTGGACCTAATACAGAAGTAATACAATCATATAATTTTAATAATATTTATTTTAACGATAGATTAAGTAATATAGAATTAAAATATAATTTTGAAAATACCAATTTGGAAATACCATTTATAGTAATTGATAATAAAGTTGGTGTTTGTAATCCAAATCCAAGATATCAATTAGATGTTAATGGTTCCATTAATTCTTCAAATTTGCTAATAAATAATACTAATATAAGTAATCTTTATATTAATTCAAATTATTATTTATCAAATGCAGGATTAATATTAAATTCACATAATATATATAGTAATTCTGGTAAATTTGGAATAGGAACTAAAAATCCTCAAAGTTTTTTGCATTTAGCTAAAACAGATAGTAAAATACCTGAAGATGTAAGAATAAAAATAACAGATATTTCAACTACAAATGGTTTTGAAATTATTAAGGATTTTACTAATAAATGTTATATTTGGAATAATGAAAATACAGATTTAATTTTTGGAACTAATAATATTCAAAGATTATTAGTTAAAAATAATAGTTTTATTTATCCTTATCCATATGCTAGTGCTGGATTTTCAATAACAAATAATTATAACAGAAAAATTGAATTATTAACATTAGGAGGTGGTGAATTTTATGGAAATATTGCAAATGGTGATAGAACTGTACCATTTATTACTATTTATGATAGAATAGATGTTAATAATTTTAATACAGCAATTAAAATAGAAACAGCAGGATTAGCATTTAATGGTAGAAATAGTTCAACAAGTATTTTAATGGATAGTGGAGATACTATAAATTCACCATCAATTATTAAATTTGCCACTTTAAATACAGATAGATTATTTATTTATAATGAAAATGTTGGTATTGGTGTAAGTATTCCTAATTATAAATTGGATATTAATGGAGATATTAATTTAACTGGAGATGTTAGAAAAAATGGTTTAATATTACCACAATGGACAAATAATAGTAGTTCTTTATATTATAATGATGGTAATGTTGGTATAGGAACTTCAACACCTTCATTAAAATTATCAGTAATTGGTAGTATTAATGCAACTGAAACTATAACATCTGGATTTTCTGATATTAGATTAAAAAAAATTCATTCAAATATAGAAAATCCATTTCAAATAATTAATAATCTTAATGGTTTTTATTATAGTCCAAATGAATTAGCTAAAAAATTAGGAATTATTAGAGATGAAAAAGAAATTGGCTTAAATGCTCAAGAAGTTTTTAAAGTATTACCTGAAATAGTTCAAATAGCACCATTTGATTTAAATATTAATAAACAATCAAAATCTGGAGAAAATTATTTAACCATTAGTTATGAAAAATTAGTTCCTGTATTATTAGAAGGAATGAAGGAATTAAAAAAAGAAATTGAAGATTTAAAACAAAAAATATCTAATAATAAATAATGACTATTGATAATTCATTATTAGATATTAATAATATATCGGTAGTTCAAATAGTATGGGATGATATTCAAGAAAAACCAATTTTGGCATTTTCTACAATAAATAGTGATTATAATAATGCTGGTAATATTGGTATTGGTGTCAGTAATCCTATAAGTAAATTCGATGTTAATGGAACAATAAATGCATTAGATTTTAGTAAAAAAGGGTTAAATTTAAGTAATATTTTTATAACTTCAAATATATTTTCTAATGAAAGTATAAATTTTATACCAAGAACTACCAATCCAATAACTAAATTAGGAAACACAATTGGTTTAAATTATGATATAAATACCTTAACAATAATTAATAGTAATTTAACTGTTTTAAATACATCTAAATGGATTACATCAAATAGTAATATTTATATTAATAATTATAATGTTGGTATTGGAACCAGTAATCCTAATCCTTTATATAAGTTGGATATTAATGGAATAATAAATGCAACTGATATTTATATTAATAATAATAGTATAAATTATTTTTATAGTAATTTAACATCTAATAATTCAAATTATTTTGAAAATAAAATTAATTCAATAAGTCTTAATTATAATATAATATCTTCCAATATTGAAATTAATAATTATAATAATAAAACTGCATTGGTAATTAAACAATGGAATAGTAATTATAATTTAGCTGAATATTATAATTCAAATAAAACAACTTTTATAATAACTTCAAATTCTAATATTGGTATTGGAATAAATAATCCTAATCAATTATATAAATTAGATGTTGGTGGATTTATAAATGCAAATGATATTTATATTAATAATACCAGTGTTAATACAAGAATAAATAATAATTTTACTGTTTTAAATAATTTCATCGAAAATACAAATAATAATTTTTTAAATATGATTACTAGTATAAATAATATTAATAATAGTGAAAAAAGTTCATTAATAGTAAGACAAACAAATTCTAATAAAAATGTTGCTGAATTTTATAATTCAAATAATTCAGCATTTATTATAAATTCTAATTTAAATATTGGTATTGGAACTACAAATCCTTTATATACATTGGATGTTAATGGAACTATAAATTGTAGTTCATTAATAACTAATGGATATAATATGAATTTTATAAAAAATTTTTATTTTTTACCAGTCTTAAATAGTGGTTCATATGAATTTATATTTGATATTCGAAATTATATTTCAAATTCTGTAGGAAATGATATAAGATGTTTTAATATTTATGGTCATAGTTCAAATGGTGATTTTAATAATTCATCTATTTTTAGTGGTGCATATATTTTCTTTATATCAGGATTTAATAATGGAACTGGAAAGAAAGTAATATTAAATGAAACAGGAGGAACAATTAATTATATACCTCAATATCAATTAAAATATTCAAGTTCTACTTCATCAAATGGTGTATATATGACAATTCAAAGACATAATTAAATTATTGATAAATAGATAATGATAGAAATAATAAGTTATTGGTTTTTTGCATGGTTCTTATTATTTATAATAGGAATTATAAAAGAAAATCCTTTATGGTTTTTAATAATAGGATATATTTTAACATTTTTTGAATTTTTATATTTAATTTATAAAAAAACAAATAATTATAATTTAATTAAATTTTTAATTATAAATATAATTATTAAAATAATACCAATAATTATAATTTTAATAATAACTTCATTTAGTTTTCAAATAAAATCAAATGATATTAAATTTGGCATTAGTTTAATAATGATATATATAATAACACTTGCTGTTTTGAATATAAATCCAATTAAAAATTATCAAAAGATGATTAATACTTATATAAATAATGATAATAATTATAAAACCTTTATAAGTAGATTATACGATGATATTTATAATTTCTGGACTTCTTTCTGCATTAGCCTATAGTACAGATAGTATATTTGGAAAAATTGCATTAGATGGTATGCCTTTAAATATTTATTTTATAATAGTTGCATTTATTTATACATTAGTAGGAATAACATTAACTATAATAAATAGAAATACTGTTATAGATTATTTTAAAAATAAAGAAAATTATTATTATTTAAAATATGCAATTGTTGCAGTTGTTATTGGAACTATTTTAGGAGATTATTTAATGTTTTATACTATAAATAAATCATCAAAGGTTAATTTACCAATTGCAATAAGTTTAATTCATTTAGCACCAATATTTTCATTATTTTTAGTATATTTTTATTTTAAAAAAAGATTAAATTTTATGTCTATTTTTGGTATTGTATTAGTATTTATTGGAACTCTAATTGCCATTTATTTTAGTAATAATAATTAGAAATGAATGATTGTAAAGCACCAAAATGTTTTTATTCAAAAATTAAAAATGAATGTATAAAACCCAATGCTTATACAGTTTATATTTCAAATTGTATAAAAAATGGAACAGATATTGATAAATGTAGAATAAATTATTATAAAAATAAAGATAATATTAAAAAAGATGTATGTAATTTATTAAAAGAAGATGAAAATCAATTAAATTTTCGAACTTGTCCAAGATATAGAAGACCCATAAATAATAAATGCCCAAGAGATTATAAAGTAATAAAACTTAATAGATATAATATTGATTGTTGTTATAAAAAAAATAAAATTACTGAAATTAAAACGATAAATAGAATATTAAAAAGCACATTTAAATCACCTAAAGATTTTTTAGATAGTGTTCAAAAATTATCTGTTAGAGATAAACAAAATTTATTTGATCAATTATTAAAATCATCTAATAAAAATTCAAAAGAATTATTAAAAAGTTTATCAAAAGAACCTTCAATTAAATCTCTTAAAGAACTTTCATTAAAATCTCTTAAAGAACCTTCATTAAAACCTTCAAAAGAACCTTCATTAAAACCTTCAATTAAATCTTCAAAAGAACCTTCATTAAAACCTTCAAAAGAACCTTCATTAAAACCTTCAAAAGAACCTTCAATTAAATCTTCAAAAGAACCTTCATTAAAACCTTCAAAAGAACCTTCATTAAAACCTTCAAA